>Ga0255767_1001258_pt1 | contig 22550 bp, 18 predicted proteins | sample 071ome_24_FD_179967 | JGI IMG/M metagenome (GOLD analysis project Ga0255767, IMG submission 179967) | Coastal salt marsh microbial communities from the Groves Creek Marsh, Skidaway Island, Georgia - 071402CT metaG (version 2) | ecosystem: Environmental > Aquatic > Marine > Intertidal zone > Salt...
CGGGCGTACCAGTGCAGCATGTGCTCAACCATCTAGCGCTGCGCGTTGGCTCAAAATAGGATGCGGTGGAACGGGGAGCAACTCACCGCACGCAGCGGCTAGGCAGTAGGCCCTCACCTGACTTGTCTCACGACCACATGTGTTTTTTTTTACCCCTGAACTCGTCGCCTCTAGCTATGCGATACGGGACGTTGCCCCAAACATACACCAAGGCCTTGGAATAGCCGTCTTACGGAAGGACTGTACTGCCATGAAACCCCTAGCGCGCCTCCAACAAATATCCGTACTAGTCGTCGGGACAGTGCTCTGTGTATGCCAATACAGCAGCGCACAGCTAGCCGAGGCCTATGTAAAGGAAACAGGCCAAGATGGAGGAGGGAGAGTGTCAGACCACCACCTCTCGCAAAGCAAGGCCAACTACATCCAAGCGCGCATTCCCGGCCATCTCGGACTCGACGGCGCAGGCATCATCGTCGGCGTTGGCGACACGCGATATATAGGCGAAACGCATATTGACATGCGGGGACGGCACACGGTAATAGATCGCGACATAGGATGGAGCAGCCTCACCTGGCCCCCGACTAATCATGGGAACCACACTTCCGGAACCATCGGCGGCAACGGCAACCGCCATCCGCGCTTTGCCGGCGTCGCTCCCAGAGCTACGATATACTCGGCCGATACGAGTAACATCTGGGAAGTGGGTCTAACGCTAGCCAAACCACCCCGTATTCTGAGCAATTCATTTAACGAAGGTGACCTTATTCATAGTGATTGGTACGAGCAGAAGGGACGCTATAACAGCATCAGCCAAGAAATCGATGCGCTCTGCCTCGACCATCCCGACAAACTCTTTGTGTTTTCTGCAGGAAACTCAGGTGGCACACAGGAGGGCTATCCAGAAAACTACCTAATGCTCAACCCTTCGTATGGCTCAGCAAAGAATACGCTGGTCGTCGGCCGACTTTCCAGACCAGCGGACTATACGTCGGCCTCCCCGTTCGGACCTACACGCGACGGCCGGATCAAGCCCGATCTCACCGCTTCACAAGAGATCATTGCACCAGTAGACAATCACGTGTATGAGTCCAAACAAGGATCCAGCATGTCAACTCCGCTGGTTTCAGGCGTGGCCGCGCTAATTACACAGCATTACAGGAACAACAACGGCGGTGAACATCCGGATGCAGGGCTATTAAAAGCTATCCTCATGAACTCGGCTGACTACATAGGTCCTCCAGGCCCGACGTTTGCCGGCGGGTTTGGCGCCGTCAACGCGCGGCGAGCGGCCGAGATCGTAACGGGACAGCAGTTTTATGCCAGTAGCGTCGGCCAGGGACAGCGCGAAACCGTGCAGATCACCGTCCCAGAGAATATCGGCGGCCAGAACATCGCCCAACTCAAGATCATGCTCTACTGGCACGACGCTCCTTCTGAGCCCTATGCGGCCTCTGCACTCGTCAACAACCTGGACCTAACGGTAGACGGCGGCGGCGCACGGCATCTGCCTTGGGTATTGGACACTACGCCAGCCAACGTGAACCAGCCGGCAACCCGCGGTATTGATAACTTGAATAACGTCGAACAGGTAGCTATCGACGCGCCTGCAGCGGGCGTATACGAGGCCGCCGTGACGGCCAACAATGTGCAGGATGGCCCCATTGCCTACTACTTGGTCTATTCATTTGTGTTAGACGAATTACTGCTGACCTTCCCGGTGGGCGGCGAGAAGTGGTTTTCGGGGCAAACGAGGCATATCCTCTGGGACTCCGCGCGGCGATATCCCAACCGACTGTCGGTTGATGCCGAATATTCCACAGACAACGGAGCGACGTGGACCGCGTTAGAATTTGATAGAAAGCGCGTATATCAGAGTTTGACCACGCATCGCGTATGGCAAATCCCCTCTCTGCCACTAACGAGCGCCATGGTACGTTTGAGCAAGAATGGGCGCATATCGGTAAGCCAGTCCCTCACTATATCGCAACCCATAACGCTAACCATACAGACCACGGGCACGAGTGAGATCAACCTCACATGGAACGGTATTGATGGAGCCGATCGATATGAAGTACTGCACTTAGTCGGCAACGACCATTGGCAGGTTATTTCGGAAACGACCGAGATCAACACCACCCTATCTTACGACCACCTAAACCAGCGCGAATCCTGGTTTTCGGTGCGCGCCGTTAGCGCCGACGGAAGCCTGCGCTCACAGCGGGCCGTAGGACAGCGCCACGTGTGGACCAACGCGCAACCGGTCGCCGTCGACGATTATATTGCTCGGATTAATTATTCCACAGATTATCTCGTGGAACCGCTAGCAAACGATACGGATGCAGACGGTGACGTACTGCAGATTGTTTCTGTGGACTCTTCCCCAATGGCAGAGGTTTCACTTAGAGAACGGTATGGTAAGCCCGTTATATACTACGAACCCAATAGAAGATCTTTTACGGGCATGGACACAATAACCTATCGCATTACGGACAACCGCGGTGGTCTAGCCGAAGGAACGATTTTTATTGGCAGCGAGGAAAATGTATTCACGGCCGTAGAAAACGAGAAGAGTAAAACCGTGACTTCCAACTTTGCTTTGGCTCAGAACTACCCCAACCCATTTAATCCGGAAACAGTCATCGCGTTTGACTTAGCCACAGCATCTGATGTGACATTAGGCGTGTACGATGCCACCGGACAACGAATTACGACACTAGTGGATGGAGTCCGCGCAGCCGGACAGCACGTAGTGCGCTGGCAAGGCGTAAATGATTTGGGGCAGCCAGCAGCATCGGGCATCTATTTTTACCGACTCAGTTACCTCAGCGATGAGGGCGCTCGCAAGCAGCTGTCGCACAAAATGGTTCTGCTGCGTTAGAGTGAACCGATGCGAGAGCATCAGATTGATAACCGCTTTTTGCGCGCGCTTGACCGACCGCGCAAAAAGGCGCTTTATACTTGTCTTGCATGGCGCGCCCGTGCGCACGGGCCGCTCACGAAAAAAACCACCGACAATTCTAGAGAAAGCTGGACGCTATGAGCAGCGAAGCCCGTCCCCCCATTTTCCGCATGGCGCGCGAAGATGTATGGGAATTCCCCCGCCCCAATATGGATCTAGTGCCCGAGTTGATTAAGTACTCGGCGGCCACCGTCGCCGTGGTAGCCCGCAACGTCGTGGGCACACCGAGCACCTTCTTTAACGGCGTCGCGCCGCTTTTCCGCGGCAAAGGGCACGATATTTTGGGACCGGCTATTACGCTGCAGTACGCCCCGCAGCGCCCCGACCTGATGCCCACCGGCGAGTACGCCAAGGTCGAAGACCAGAACCACCGCATTGCGGTCAATATCACCCAAGAGGGCTACGTGCTCGTCGTGCAGGCCGACGGCAATACGCGCAGCGGCGTGCTGGGCGGCAATATGATGCTGGCCCTGCAGCACAACCGCAAGGCCGCCGGACTCGTCGTGCACGGCGTAGTGCGCGACTACAGCGAGATTGCCCAACAGAACTTTCCCATCTGGACGCAGGAAGCGCGCACGACGACCGACTACGACGCCCAGCACGATCTGGCGCCGCTGGCCGTCAACGTGCGCATCTCCGTCGGCGGTCATACCGTAATGCCCGGCGACTGGATTCGCGCCGACGACGACGGCGTGTGCTATTTCCCGGGGGACAAGATTGAGGAAGTGCTCGACGGATGCAACAAGCACTGGTGGGAACCGGCCGCGCGCCACTTCCTGATGGAAGGAGGCCACCTGACCGACTGCTATCCGATGCCAGAGCACCGCTGGGACGAAGCGGCCGCCTGGCAGCGGGCCAACGGCCACTACGTGCCGGACGATATAGGCTAAACGCTCGTCGCACTGTAGCATGTAAAAACGGGAGAGGCACTTGCCTCTCCCGTTTCTCGTTCTACGTAATGAACTCGCCTGTTGAGCAGATGCACGCCGCGCGCATATCTGAACCATCGGCCGCTGCCCTCTCCTAAAGAGGATCTATCCCGACGCGAATCAGCGATAGATCGGTCGTCCAGCGATCCGCTTCGTCGAAGGTCTGGGCGAAAAAACGCGGTAGGAACACCAGCAGCTCGCCCGTCTGGCGATCGGCGCGCGCGTAGAAATTCGACAGCGTCAGCATCTCGTGCTCCCCTTCGCCGCGCGTATCAATAGGCTGCAGCGAATCGCGCAGCAGCAGGCCGCTCTGACGGTCGACTTCGGCCAGCACCAGAGGGTAGCGCGGGCGGTTTCCCTGGGGATTATTGTCGCAGATATTGCCGATCCATAGCAGGCGACCATCCGCCCAAGGCACGAGCTGTGAGCAAGCCGACGGCGAGAAGGGAGCTTCCCCATCGGTGTAGGTCCACGGACGCGGCGCGTCCCAGGTATGACCGCCGTCGGCCGACAGGGCCATCCACTTGTGTCCGGGCCACGCGGGCCGCGCGTCGTTGCTACCGCGCATGACCATTAGCAGGCGGCCGTCGTCCAGCTCTGCAATCGTCGGCTCAATTAGCCCGCGCGTCGTGCGCTCGGGGTCGCCGCACACGCGCTCAGAGCAGCTCCACGCCAGGCGACCGTCGGGCTGCCAGCGTCCGATCAGCAGCAGGCAGTCGGTATAGGTAAAGCCGGCGCCGGGATTGTAATACGCGCCGTTTTCGTCGAGCGGACTGCTCTGCACCGGCACTAGGATCGCTCCGTCGCTGCGCGTCAGCGGCACCTCGCCCAAGTCGCCGATCATCACGCAGTTTTGACCGATATACACGCCCGGCAGCGGGTGCTGCGCGTCGTATGCATCTCCGGCGCAAACGATTTGCTCGTTGACGATATGCGTGTGGCCACCGTCCTCGGACACGGCGTAGTGCAGCTTCCACTGGCGCATGCCCTCTAGCGGCTCGTCCGTCGGCAGCACGCCCTCCGTCCACACCTGGATATAGCGTCCCGTCAGCGGATCTACGTAACCGCCGCGCACGTGGCGTCGACCGGTGCCCCCTTCAGCTTCAAAGCGCATGGGCCAGGCCTGCGGCTCGTCCCAGCTCTGCCCGTTGTCGGGCGAGCGACGCACGTAGGCCATCTCCGTCGTATCGCTGCGACTGGTCAAACTGTGTATGCTGACCAATTCCAGCCCGTCGCGGGTGGTGTAATAACTGCCTCCCATCACGCCGACACCGCGCCCGGGAGAAGGCACAAAAACCTCATTAGAGATCACCTTAGCTCGCACACTAGCTCCTTTTTATTCGCCCTGTATATCAACTCAAGTCCGTCTGTGAGAGAGGTCCTACCTCAACCCTGCAACATCTTATCCGGCAGAGCCCAGATCAGGTCCAGGACGCACGGACGGACCACTTATGTTATGTTATGGCACATGATACGATACGTTGTTGACAACGCGCTCTTTGCCCTACCGCTGTTGGTTGGCATAGCCGCCGGTCTCTCACGCGCTGGATGGGACAGCGCGCTGCTGCCAGGTGCGGGTTTGGCCTTTCGCCACAGCGTGCTACTGGCCATAGCGCTAACGGCCTTGGCCAGCTTGGAAACTGCCAACCGCCGAGGCACGCTCTACGCACTCTGTGCAACGGCGTTAGCCGGCAGCTGTGGGTGGATGATCGCCGCACCTTTTGAACGCGGCCCCTTTGTCCTGCTACTTATTGCCACGCTGTTTTTGCTAGTGTCCAATATCGCCAGCGCGCGCGTCCGACCACCCGTTGTCGGTGCCTACACCGTAGCGGGGAGTGCGTTCTTGTTTGTGGGCAACGTTTTGCTCTTTCCCGATATGCCCTCTCACGTGGTGACAAGCTGGTGGCTAGGCGCGACCCTCTTTTACACGCTCGGGCTGCACATTGAAAAGGTAGACCTCTTCCCCAGTCGCCGAGAGCGCCTGCTCCTGTACGTTTTGATTGGGCTCGCCCTCATCGGTGCCGTGCTGAAAAACTATGCGCTGGGCGCGGAGTTTGGCGATCCCTATAGCGTTACACCTCTGCTGCGCTGGGGAGGCGATCGGCTGCTTGGCTTCGTCATGTGCGCAGCCGCCATTTGGCTCTTAGCACGCGACGCAAGCGATAGCTGGCAGCGCCTATGTGCTATCGGGGGCGGCCTATTTCTCGCGCTCGCTGGCGGACTGGCACTGTACACGGGCGAGATTCTAGCCGGTCCGCTCTACGAAGCAATCGTGCACGCCTTTTTCGTTGGTTTTGCCGTCTCGCTTATTCTAAGCCGCTTTTACCTCAACGGATACGTGGCCTTGGCCACCCTACTCGTTCTGTATATCAGTCTGCTATGCTGGATAGCCGGCACCTTAGCCGAGATACCACTCCTCGCGGAAACGGGTCGCACAGCTACCGTACCGTGCCTCGTATTACTGGCCGCACTCGGCGCACACCGCCACCGACAGACGACGCGCTTTACCCATTAATCGCGGTTGATATACGCCTAGTCACGCCTGGAAAAAATCGAATAAAGCGGTTATACAAACAGCGGACCCCAATGGACCGCTCTATCGGATCCCGCATCCATACCCATCGCCTCAAAGACGAGGCGCCGAATGTTTAGCAGTTCGTCTTTGCCCTGAGGAGCGAGCGTGTTGAGCTGCAGGCGAGGCAGGTGGTTGGCCAGCCACTGTGCGACAAAATGAGGGGGTGCCCCCAGACGCAAACAGGGCCATATCATCTTGTCGGCGACCAGCCGCTCGCGGTTGAGCAAGCCGAACGTCGTTACCGGCTGTTCGTTAAACGTGCTGCGATTGACCAATACGAGGCGTGCGCCGGCCAAGAGCGCCTCAACCGTCATCACGGCCTCGCAGGCATGGCGAAAGTACGCATCGTCTCCCACACCACACTGCACGGGCTCGTCGATAAATGCGGCGCGTGCCGCAGCGCGGCTAAACAGCTTAAAGCCCGAATGAAAGTCGGGATACTCTTCTAGCGTTGTCGCATACTCCAAGCGCAGCGGCGCACCGCTCTGCGCGGCGTGGTAAGACAGCGCGTCGAGCAAAACCCGGTCGGCAAGTTCCTCTAGCTCGCCGCGCAAAAAGCCCATGGGACGATGCTTGGAGAGGCGTCGCCCCAGCACCAAGACTTGCTCATCCTCACGCGCACGCGCGTGCAGCGCCGCCCGCAGCAGATTTAATAGCTCGTTCGCAAAGTGGTCGCCATCTGAATCGACTTCGACAAAATACGCCAGTGCCTCGCGCTCCCACAGAGCCGCCACGCCGTTCCGCACCCCGTTGAGCTTACCCTTGTTCTCCTGCGAACACACGACGTGTGCGCCGCATTCTTTAGCGATGCTGAGGGCAATATCCCAACCGTGCGCTGCCCCATCTACGCTCAAACATACGTTGCTAGGATCGTCGACTAAGGCCGCATAGGAGTGCGCCGTATCGCGCAGCAGGTTAGCTCCCGTATCGGGGTCTACGCCCGCGGGAAAATAGACGGGTATAACAATGCCCGTGTTGAAGCGTTGCACCTGAATGACGTCTTGCATTAGGTAGTTTGACATGCATCCTCATACGAGAAAAAATGGGCTTATGTGACGACCGTTTATCCAGCAAATATCGGCTTTAAGCGCGGTCTATTCACGGACGCGACTGACCGCACTGCCAGCAGTCGGTAAACTGACCCTGAATCTCTTCGCTACAGGTCGCGCAGATCCACGGTTCACCGACGGGACTCCCAATGTAGAGCAGCTTGCGCAGCAAATTCTCCGCCTCGTCGTATTGTTCGTCTCGACACACCCACAGTTCGGGCCAGCACTCAATAGGCGGCAGTTCGCCCATGCCGATTGAGAGATGCTCTCCTCGAATTTGGCAGTCAATACCGAGCGCACTCAGCATATTTTTTAAATGACTCAAGAGCGCAAAGTCTTGCGTAGTATACAGGCGTTTCACGAAGCAGTTGAAGGCGTTAAAATGCGCCTGGGCAGCGTTTAGCAGTTTCCTAGAACGGACGCTGGGCCATTTACTAGCCCAACGTACCATCGCCATACAGTGCGGGTATGAGATCAAATATCGACCGAGCTCTTGCGTAGCACAATTGCAATCTGCCGCATTATAATAGCTTCGCAAAAAGCACATACGGGCCATGACAAGCGCGCTCGGGGAGTACGCAGAAACACTGCATACGTTGTCACAGGCCGTTTCAAGCGTATACTCTGTGCAGATGAAATGCCTGAGCAGTAGACCGCCTACGGAAGGAGTTATCATGCTCGCCCTACTTCTTATTGCCCTCCTCTGCGCGCCTTTAGGTGCCCAAGAACCCGCTGGCTACACGCCAGAGGCCCATTCGTCTGGTACGCCTCTTGTCGGCGTTTGGACCAGCAAATCGCTACACCAGCACGATGGCCAAGCCGTCGACTTGTGGCACCGAGTTGAAATTCGCCCTGACGGCGAAATGGTGCATGACTACTACAGCGTCGATCCCTCTTCCGGCAACCCCAACCCCATAGAACGGCTCTTTTCACAGTGGAGTGCAGGCGCGTACGTCGATCCCGATCCTGCGCAAGGGACTTACCAAGTGATGCGCGTTGCACCCTACGAGTCCCATTCACTTGTGGGTGACTCCAACGAATACATGCGCATGCGCGGCTCGTTCATTCCCGTATACAGACGCTTCTCGTTCTCCCAGGCCGACAGCCAGCTAACGCTGTCCGAACCTTTCGTGCTGGTCGTGCCCTACGCAAACGAGCCTCGCTCTTTTCCAACAGAAGCAACCTATCTGGACTACACGCGTTACGTTCCCATCGTCGCGCCCACGTCAGTGACTCCGATGCGCTGGGGCTCAATTAAGAGCCAGCAGATGGTAAAACCATAGCGTAGCACAAAAAACTACCGTCACACACTCAGCAACGCGACAACGTCGCACATAGAATACCCCTTCAAACATGCGCGCTTTCCGTCAGAAAGCGCGCATGTTCCCATATACACGACCCATCCTGCGAAATTCAAGCTGTGAACCCGCTTTAGCCTCAGATTAAATTCCGTTCCCTCCGCTCTATCACACGAGGATAGGTCGCCTTGTCATAGCCAATATCAATCTGCCCATTCGTGATGCATATCACACCTTAGAGTCGAACAGTTTCATATTTTCTTCTCATGAGCTCTTTTATCTATTTTCCCGATTACATAATTTTATCTATTTTCTTTTGTATTGCCATTCACAACTTCAATTAGGAGAACCTAATGATTCGGTCCATCTGTCTGTATTTCCTGCTCGCTGCATTCTTTGTCGGCGACGCTCTTAGTGTATTCGCTCAAGAGCACGGGAGAGAATTTGCAGCAGAAATAGAACAGAGACGCATGGATATTCAAACCATGCAAGAAGAATTCGAGCAGGAAATGGAGCGCAGGCGCCAAGACGAAGGGGAGAACTTCGACGAAGAAGCCGCCCAGTTTGAGCGCAGCATGATGGACCGACAAGTTCAATTGGACTTAGAGCAAATCGCATTAGAAGAAGAATTCCATCAGCGCCGCCTCGAACTCGACAGACAGTATCAAGACCTCGAGCGCGAGCGGCAGGAATTCTGGGCATCACGCCAGCGACAAGACATCGAAAACAGACGCGACGAGTTTGAGCAGGAGATGGAGCGCAGGCGCGGAGAAGAGGGAGAAAACTTCGACGAGGAAGCTGCACAGTTTGAGCGCAGCATGATGGACCGACAGATCGCCCTCGACGAGCAGCGCATGGCCATCGAAGAGGAGTTTAACAACCGACGCCAGGAGCTGGGAAACAGCCAGCGCGGACAGGACCCGGGCGAATGGGAGCGACTCGATCGGGAGCAGCAGGAGCGATTTGAAGAGCTCGACAGGCGCTATCAAGACCTCGAGCGCGAGCGACAGGAATTCTGGGAAAACCACGAGAAGCACGACGAAGATGAAGAGCACCACGAAGACGGAGAGCACGACGAAGACGAGGAATAAACGACGCTGAATCGCGTTACGAACTAACATACTAGGCGCCGCACCAAGTGGCTAATTCTACATCCCAGCCACTTGGTGCGTTAGTATCTTTACCGCCAACCTAAACGTTGACTTCTGCAGTAAACCAAAAAGTTTATTGGAGTATGCTGTGCACGATGTGCTCGGCCGCTTCCTCTATGGACATCGCCGTCGTATCAATCCGTATCTCTGGCGCTTCGGGCGGCTCGTAGGGACTGTCGATTCCCGTAAAATTCTTAAGCTCTCCAGATCGCGCTTTGGCATACAGGCCCTTCACGTCGCGCTCTTCAGCCACATGCAGCGGCGTATCAATATAGACTTCGATAAATTCCCCTGGCTCTACCATTTGACGAACCATTTCTCGTTCTGACCGGAAGGGAGAGATAAAGGCCGTAATCACAATAAGGCCCGCATCCGTCATCAGTTTCGCCACTTCCCCAACGCGTCGGATATTTTCGATTCGATCCGCTTCAGTAAACCCTAGATCTTTATTCAGTCCGTGGCGCACGTTGTCCCCATCCAGCAGGAACGTATGGCGATTTAAGCTAGCGAGCCGCTTTTCGACCGCGTTCGCAATAGCCGATTTACCCGCACCGGACAACCCTGTCATCCACAGTATAACCGGCTTTTGGCTTTTCATCTCTGCACGCCGCACGCGATCAACTTCCGTATCCTGCCAGTGAATGTTTTGTGAACGGCGCAGAGCAAAATGAATGAGGCCGGCCCCGACGGTGCCGTTGGTCATCTTGTCGATAAGAATAAATCCGCCCAGCTCCCTATTGTCTGTATAGGGCGCAAAGGGCACCGGACGATCGGTCGTCACGGTCGCCACGCCGATGGCGTTGAGCGCTAAGTCTTTCGTCGCCGTGTGCTCTAACGTGTTGACGTTGATTTGATACTTGGGCTGCGCAATTGTGGCAGAGACGGTTTGCGCACCCATTTTCATATAGTACGAACGACCCGGTATGAGATGCTCCTCGTCCATCCAGATCAGCGTAGCCTCGAATTGGTCCGCTACTTCGAGCGGTGCTTTAGCTGCCGTGATCACCTGACCTCTAGAGCAGTCGATCTCATCTCTGAGCGTCAGGGTAACCGACTGCCCCGCGTTGGCCTGTTGCACATCGCCGTCAAACGTGACGATGCGATCCACGCACGACGTCCTTCCAGAAGGCAGGATACGCACTTCGTCACCCGGTTTGACCGCACCGCTGGCAATCTTACCCGCAAAACCCCGAAAGTCGAGGTTGGGTCGGTTGACCCACTGCACGGGCATAGAAAAAGCGGCCTGCTCACTAACCACCCCATCGAGCTGAACCGTTTCTAAATGCTGCATCAGCGGCGCCCCCCGATACCAGGGCGTGTTAGCTGAGAGTGCAGTGATATTATCCCCCTTAAAGCCAGAGATGGGGATTGGCGTGAAGTCCTCAATGCCTATGGATTGGGCAAACTCCGTGTAATCCGCCACAATCTCTTCAAACCTGCTCTGGGAGAAATCGACCAAATCCATTTTGTTAACGGCCAGTATGATAGAGCGAATGCCGAGTAAATGACATAGATAGCTATGGCGGCGCGTCTGGGTCAGCACGCCTTTCCTCGCGTCAATGAGAATCACAGCCAGCTCTGCGGTGGAAGCACCCGTAACCATATTGCGCGTATACTGCTCGTGACCGGGCGTATCGGCCACGATAAACTTGCGCTTTTCCGTGGCAAAGAAACGATAGGCCACGTCGATGGTGATTCCCTGCTCGCGCTCGGCGGCAAGCCCGTCTACCAGCAGCGCAAAGTCGATTTCCTGGCCCTGCGTGCCCTGCGTTTTACTGTCGGCCTCAAGCTGGGCAAGCTGGTCTTCAAAGATCATCTTGCTGTCGTAGAGAAGACGTCCGATCAGCGTCGATTTTCCGTCGTCAACCGATCCACACGTAATAAACCGCAGAAGCGACTTGTTCTGCTGCGCTTCCAAGTACGCGTTGATATCCTCAGCTATTAAGGCGTCTGTTCTGTATACGGAATCGGTCATTGAGCTCTGCACTCTCTCCTAGAAATAACCCTGCTGTTTTTTCACTTCCATCGAAGCGGCTTGGTCTTTGTCGATGGCTCGGCCCTGACGCTCAGAAGTCGTGGTTAACAGCATCTCTTGAATAATATCGGGAAGCGTTCGAGCCTCGCTCTCAATCGCGCCCGTAAGCGGGTAGCAGCCCAGCGTTCGGAAGCGAACTGAACGCATTACCGGCTCTTCACCCTCTTCTAAGGGGAAGCGCTCGTCGTCTACCATGAGGATTAAACCGTCGCGCAGCACGGTCGGACGCGGCGCCGAAAAATACAGCGGCACGATCTCAATGCCCTCCAGATGGATATACTGCCAGATATCGAGCTCCGTCCAATTCGATAGCGGAAAAACCCGAATGCTCTCCCCCTTGGCCTTGCGTGCGTTGTAAAGCGACCAGAGTTCCGGCCGCTGCGCCTTGGGATCCCATCGGTGCTGTGCCGTGCGAAAGCTAAAGATGCGCTCTTTTGCCCGCGACTTTTCCTCGTCTCGGCGCGCACCGCCAAAGGCGGCGTCAAACCCCCACTTGTCCAAGGCCTGCTTTAAGCCTTCGGTCTTCCAGAGGTCTGTGTGCAGCGCACCGTGATCAAATGGATTAATTCCCTTCTCTTTGGCCTCGGGATTCTGATAGACTAAAAGCTCCATGCCCGCCTCTTTAGCGGCCTTGTCTCGGAGCCTATACATGTCTTGAAATTTCCAGGTCGTATCGACATGTAGCAGGGGAAACGGCGGTGGCGAGGGATAGAACGCCTTCTTGGCCAAGTGGAGCATCACGGCGCTGTCTTTGCCAACCGAATACAGCATTACGGGGTTTTCAGCTTCCGCTGCGACCTCGCGCATAATGTGTATCGTCTCAGCTTCTAGGCGCGAAAAGTGGGTAGAATACGACATGAATACGCTCCAATATATCTTTTGACATCTTCACCAAAGTACAAAACACGCTTCTAAAAAATGCAGCAGGGAAGAGACGTTGTAAATCTCTCCCCTGCCAGTACTCCAAAAAAAACGTCGCTCTAGAAGCGAAGTCCCGCTCAGTCCAGCAGCTCCTCTACGCGTTCGGAGGGACGGGCAATCACGGCCCGCGTTCCGCGGACGACGATTGGCCGATTCATCACTTCGGGATGAGATACAAGCAAACCAATAAGCGCTTCGCTCTCATTGTACGCGTTCACATCCAGCCCCAACTTGTTGAACGAGCTCGGATGCAGCATCTCTTTGGGCTCTACGTCGAGCATCTGAAGAAATTCTCTGAGCTGGGCCTCACTCGGAGGGGTCTCTATGTATTTAACGACGTCGAACTCGACGCCGCGGTCGCGCAGTATGGTCAGCGCACCGTTTGACTTGCTTCAGTTGGGGTTGTGATAAACCGTAATCTTTTCCACGCTGTATTTCTCCTATTGAACTAAGTTGGCCGCAACCATGTTAATCTATTGAAGTACGGGCATCATACAAGATGCCGTCTACATTTACTTCACCATACCATCGGGAAAGCCGCGCGGGTCGGCCACCTGCGGCGTTACGTCACTCGTGCACAGCTGCCAGTCGAGTAGCCTATTCTCTAAGGAGCGCTGCACTCCGTCGTGTTCGGCTCGACCGTACGCATTGTCTAGCTCGTGTGGATCCGACGACAGATCGTATAGCTCGTGACGGCCGCTTGACCGACGCACCAGCTTATGGGTCGCAGTGCGCACCATCTGCGCGCGGCAGACGCTTTCGGGGTGGTCCTGCTGCTGCATCCCCTTGGGATAGTAGATGCCGTCGGGATCGCCTGCCACGCCGTCTGAAGGCTTACCTTCAAAGCAGTGTGGTTCGTGCCTGTCGTATCCACCCTCGGCAAACACCGCGCGATCGGGATCAGCGTCCCCCCCGCGCAGGGCTTTTACCTGCGAGCGTGCAAAGTGCGTGTGCCGCGCCTCTATTCCAGCCAACTCGAGCGTTGTAGGGACGATATCAAAAAGCTCTACCGGAGATTCTACCACGTGACCCTTCTCCATGCCCGGCGCGCGCACAATAAGCGGCACGCGCGTGAGCGTATCGTCCAAACCGCTCGGCCATTTCTCTACCAAACCATAATCACCGGCCCAGTCCCCGTGGTCGGAAAACAGAACAATCGCCGTATCGTCGGCCTGCCCCGTCTCCTCTAGGGTATCCATTAACCGACCCAGCAGATAGTCGACGTACGACGTCATCCCTAGGTAGACGGCCATGACCTTGCGCAGCACGGTCTCGTCCGTGTTCTCGATATCGCGATATCGACGTATCAGCGCGTGAAAGTCAGGCGCACCTTCGCTCCGCACGGGACGCAGCGGCGGCAGATCGTCTGGGTTGTACATATCGTGCCACGGCTGCGGTGCGTGATAGATTGGGTGGGGAAAACTAGTCGCTAGGAACATAAAGAAGGGTGGATCGGACGCGCGCCGGTCCCTTATGACGTCAATTGCCCGTTCGTAAAGCAGTTCATCGCGCGAGGGTCCATCCATCGGGCCGCGCAGAAAGCTGTAATAACCCGGCTGGCCGCGCTCGAAGAGGGCCGGTGACCGACCGGCGGTTCCATCCGTTCCGTAGACGTTGGTCACGGAAGAGTCAAACGCGCCAGGGGCCAGGCAGTCGTTTTTTCCAAACCAGTGCACGTCGTAGCCGGCCTGCTTGAGGTAGCGCATCGTATTGGGCTCGTGCGGCTGCAGCGGATTCCACAGCGTGCGGTGACCGCTCACGTGCGGATACCATCCGGTCATAAAGGCGCAGCGCGAGGGCGTGCACACCGTGTGCTGCACGTGGCACTGATCGAATCGCGTGCCCTCTGCGGCTAGCCGGTCAAAATTCGGCGTTTGCACCAGCGGGTGGCCGTAGCAGCCCAGCACATCGGCGCGCATTTCGTCGGGATTCACATAGATGATGTTCAAGGGCAACCTCCTAGCGCTATTTCCAATTTGGGCGGTCCATACTGAACGTCTCCGTAACGGCGACGTAGTCGAGATAGCCCAAGCGACCAAGCGGCTGCATGGCCCTCGTATCGACAAAGCCGTCTCTCAGAAAACGATCGTCTATATGCACGCCAACAACTCGACCAAAAACGGCCATGTTCGGTTCGTCGCCCTCCGCTTCTAGCATGACGGATTGGGTAACGACGCATTCGAGATGGGCCGGACTCTCGGCCACGCGCGGCGGTTTCACCCGCTCTGACGGCACTTTATGCAGGCCGGCGTATTCGAATTCGTCAACGGTGGGCGGCGCGGGCACCGCCGAGGCGTTCATGGCCTCGCGGAGCGCCCACGTCGCCATATTGACGACAAACTCTCCCGTCTCAATCGCGTTTTTAATCGAGTCTTTCAGGCCGCCAAAAGCGTGGTTGCCCGTTCCCGAAAACATCACCTGCGGCGGCGTATAAGCCACGGCGTTAAAAAATGAATACGGCGCTAAGTTGACGCAGCCCGACGCATCCACCGTAGAGACCCAGCCAATGGGTCGCGGCAGCACGAGCGCATTAAACGGATTGCGCGGCAGTCCGTGACCCTCTTCCGGACGATAGAACATTTAATCGTAGTTCCCTCTTGTATGGTCGCCTAAAAGCCGGCGCTGGCGCGGCGTTGCGTTTGCCAAGAGCTGCTCATCAAACTGAAAGCGATTTAGGTAGGGTGGGAACTTCTGCGTGATCATGCGCTGCGCGTAGTGCACCTGCAGCAGATAACGCGTTTGTTCACTCGTATTGGCCGTGCCTCGATGCCACACTTCTGATCTAAATAAAATCGCATCGCCAGCTTTACACAGGATGCTCTGCTCGTTCTCGCCGAGCCAAGACCGCTCTCCCTCGCGCGGCGGACGACCCGCCCGATGACTGCCAGGCACAAAGTGGGTCGGCCCGAGCTCGGGATATATGTCGTCCAAGTAAAAATGCAGGGTAGAGATAAAAATGGGGATCTGAACCCGCTCGTCGCGCATAATATCTTCAGGCAGCCTCAGTGGCTGCCAGTCGGCATGCAGCGGCTGGTCAGGGCGGCCCGGACCCGTAACCCAAGCGGTCATACCAATGCAGTGACAGTCGGCACCGTGCACCGATTCGACAACATCAATAATAGATCCGTAGTCGAGATACTGAGCAAATAGTGGATCCCTATTAAACGCATTATTAATGCTCTTGTTTAAAAAAGTACCCTCTTCGGGGTTCGTATAATCATCGTAACTGTCCGGATCAGCCGTCAGTGCGTCCATAGCCTGACGCAGCGCGGCGATCTGTCCCGAATCCAGCACGGCGGGAAAGTAGGCAAAACCGCTGTCGCGCAGAGCGTGCGCATAGCTTTCCACGTCGGTCTGGGGCTGCAGTGGAAGAGGAAGCGTAGTCAAAAATAGAGCTCCTGCTGTAAAACGGCTAGCGAGCCGATCTCTGTGTTATCTCGTCTTTCCGCGCGTTTCTATCAAGCACCGACAGAGGGCGTCGATTGTTCGGACTTTTCCCTTTTCTCTTCGCTGAATAGAAAAGCAAACAATATGAAGACTACGAGGGCCATTGCGGCGGGTATCGGCCAGATTTGCGACCAGGCGTGTCCGCCGTCGGTGCTGAACTGTTCAACCATATACCCCGACGCCTTGGCCCCAATCAAGGCACCTACGCCGTAGGTCAGCAGCGCAATAAATCCCTGTGCGCTGGCCCTGAGCGAAGGGCCGGCATGCCGGTCGACGTAGATTTGACCCGTGACAAAGAAAAAGTTAAAGCATATACCGTGCAATAAAATACCCGCATAGAGCATCCACTCCGCGCCCTCCGCAAAGAGCACATAGCGCAGCGCCCAAGCACCTATGGCGACCAGCAGCATTTTTTTGACGCCCAAGTGACGAAAGAAAAACGGCATAAGCAGCATAAAGACAATTTCCGACATTTGGCCAAACGTCATTTTACCCGCTGCATTCTGCACCCCGATCTCATTGAGAAAGAGATTCGCAAAGTTGTAGTAAAACGCTAGCGGAATAGAAACCAGCAGCGACCCTATGGCAAATACGGCAAACGATCGGTCGCGCAAAAGTGCCAGCGCATTTAGCCCCAATACGTCTGCTATACGCGTGCGCTGACCGGCGGCGCGCGGCGGCGTATGTGGAAGAAAAAAGGCAAAAATGCCCGTTAGAACCGAAGCGCAGGCCGCTATCTTCATGGGGAGCGCCGTCGATTCGATTCCCAGCATACCGACCAGCCAACCGGCGGCAATCCAGCCAATGGTGCCAAACACGCGCACCGTGGGAAACTCACTCCCAGCATCGCTCATCTGATGAAAGCAGACCGCATTGGTCAGAGCAACGGTCGGCATATAGCAGAGCATCATCAGCAGCAATCCAAAAAAGAGCGCCGTGGGATCTGTGAGCGTGGAGACCCAAAAGAGACACGCCGACGCTGCAAGGTGCAGCAGACCCAACACGCGCTGAGCGGCGAAAAAGCGATCGGCAATGAGTCCTACAAAAAAAGGTGAGACGAGCGCAGCCCACGCGGCAGCGCTGTATGCATCGCCAATATCAGTGCCGCCAAACCCTATTGTGGAAAGGTAGGTGCCCAGCGTAACGTACCACGTTCCCCAGGCAAAAAACTGTAGAAACATGCCGATCGAAAGCTGTAGGCGTACTTTGAGTTTCATGTGCGTATCGGGTTCTCCTAAGCTGTCTCTGCTGAGGCGATAGCACAGCTACGCGCGGCGAGCTGGCACTCTTCCCGGCTGGCATAGTGATCAAACCAGTGGTCCAGGTGGGGTTGCATAACGGCTCGGTAGTGGGCGGGTCGCAGTAGGGCAATATAAATCGCGCTGAGGTAGCCCCAGGGTAGCATAGGCGCATCGGGCATATCATTGAGCCGCCAAAACGGCAAAGCCCCATGCTGATGGTGATGGCTGTGTCGCGTTAATAAAAATGTGATCGTACCGCTCATCCAAGCCGTAGAATTCCACGAGTGGCGCGGTTCGATGGGCGCGTTGGGCTCGCGCACCAGACCGTAGTGCTCAATGTAGTTGACCGTTTCGAGCAGCACCTTGGCCCACAGCATAGACAATAGAACGACCAGGGCACAGAGCGGGCCACCTATCCATCCGGCTAGCAGGGGAAAGACCGCCGAACGAGCCAGGGCGCGCAGATAGCGATTGTGCGGCGACCACAGCGGGCAGCCCTGCCTGTATAGCCGCTGCTGCTCAACGCGCCAGGCGTTGCTGTACTCGCCCCACGTCGACCGCACGATAAAGCGGTAAACGCTCTCGCCGCGGCGCGCGGTCGCCGCATCAGCCGGTGTACCCACATGCTTATGGTGTCCGTGGTTGTGTTCGATGGGAAAGACGCCGTCCATGCTCAGCGCCATCAGCCAATCGCCCACGCTGCGCAGGTAGTGTCCGCGCGGGCGGTGCATGCACTCGTGAGCCGCACTGGTGCCCACGCCGCCGATGAGCAAGCCGAGGCTAAGTGCGACACCCAGCAGTTGAACGGTAGTATAGTCCCGGTCATATGCACCGACGACCATGCTGTATACGGCCAGTGACAGCAGCGCGACCAGCGCGGGCAATACAAACAAGAGCAGGGCATTGCCAACGCGTGGATTGGCACCGTCGAGACACACCCGATCTTGGGGACCGAGCCTGTCGCCCAACGTCACCAGCGCAGATAATCCAGCAAAGAAGGCCCAAGGCCACCAGCCCCCTGCGTGCAGACACGCGGCACAGAGTGCGATGAGCACATGTGGAATGGCAAAGCGAGCAAGCTGCATAGATTACTTTTTTGTAAGGGGACGGTGCGCTCGGCTAGTGCGCAGTGGATCCCTCGTTCATATACCGATGCGCTCTTAGCGCATCACAAGCCGCATTCGCTTCGCGTTCGGCCTCATCAATCAGCGCATCAACGCCATCAAAGATACCTTCGCTTGCAAGATTCTCTATCTGCTGACACACGGCGGCCAGGCGTCGAGCTCCCAGATCGCGGCCGTTGGCCTTAAACGTATGCGCCGAAAGCTGCAGGTCTTCACTCTGTCGATCCGTCAGCAACTGGCGCATCTCGACAATAAAGCGATCCGTCTCACTAATAAACAGCATCACCACTTCGCGCAGCCAGAAGTCGTCGTCCAGTTCTTCCAGCAAATGCAGTTCGTCCAGCGCCTCCTCGTCGAGAACGGGAAGCTCGAGCGGATCCTCGGCCGCAGACGGCGCTGCGCTTAACGGAAGCGACGTCTCAAGCAGGGGAAAAAACTGGGAGAGCATCGCGCGCAGCGACGCGCGCTTGATAGGCTTGGGCAGATACTCGTCCATACCCGCTGAAATACACATCTCTCGAGCGCCTTCCATTGCATTCGCCGTTAGACCGACAATCGGGGTGTGCTGCCCCAGCGGCGTCTCAAATGCACGAATACGCTGAGTGGCCTCAACGCCGCCCATCACCGGCATTTGCATATCCATCAGCACCAAATCAAACGCCGTTTCGCGCACCCGGTCGACCGCTTCGCGGCCGTTTGCTGCCTTCTCGCAGGTGCAGTTTGTCTCTGCCAGCATAACGAGCGCAACGCGCTGGTTGATCATGTTGTCCTCAACGAGCAGGATGCGCTTGCCCGACAGATCCATCTTTTCTGCATCAGGCTCGATCAGCTCTGTATGGCCTTCTAGGTCCGTTTCGTTTGAGACCGCACGCAGCAGACCATTGAGTAGGTCGTCGCGCAGGATGGGTTTTCGAAGATAGCGCTGCACGCCGTGACGGCGCACGCGCTGAACAAATTCGGCATCATCGTTTGAGGAGAGCATCATAACCGTCGATGCAACCACATCGGATGGCGCATCGAGTTGCTGCAAGAAATCGATGCCGTTCATATCGGGCATCATACCATCTAGCAGCACGAGGGCAAACGGCGCGTCCGCTTGGCGGGCGCGTTCAAGCGCTTCTAGTCCTTGAGCGGCCGATTCCACTAGCGTGGGCCGCATATGCCACTCTGCTAGCGTGGCAGCGAGTATTCTTCTATTGTTCACATTGTCATCGACGACCAAGACCGCGAGGTCGCGCAGCAATTCTATGTCTCGCTCCGTCGGTTGCGCTGGAATCTTGGGATGGCCGAATCGCGCGGTGAAATAGAAGGTGCTGCCCGTTCCCTCTGCGCTCTCGACGCCGATAGTACCGCCCATCATCTCGACTAAATGACTACATATGGCCAATCCCAAACCCGTCCCACCAAAGCGCCGCGTCGTCGATACATCCGCTTGGGAAAACGCCTCAAATATGCGACGTTGTTGTTCATCGCTCATACCGATGCCGGTGTCGCGAACGCGTACGAGTAGGGTGGTTCCCGCTTCATCGACTGACTCGACCTGCATGTGCACGCTCACTTCGCCGCGTTCGGTAAATTTTATGGCGTTGCTGAGCAGATTAATCAAGATTTGGCGCAGGCGCACGGGGTCACCGTGCAAACTGTCGGGCACGGCACTATCCACTTCACACAGCAACTCTACATCTTTTTCGTGTGCACGTATAGCAAGCGGACGCACGGCACCTTGCACAGCCTCGCTCAGGGAAAAATCAATGTGTTCCAGCTCAAACTTACCGGCCTCAATCTTTGAGACGTCGAGAATGCTATTGATGATCTCGAGCAAACTATCAGCAGAGGAACCAATCATTTGGATATAATCCGCGTGCAGTGGATCTAGCTTAGCATTCTTCAGCAGTTCGGTCATACCAATGATTCCGTTCATCGGCGTGCGAATTTCATGACTCATATTGGCCAAGAATAGACTCTTCGCGTTATTGGCTTCTTCCAGCTGCTTATTCGTGGTTTCTATGGTCTCTAGCGCACGCGCTAGCGCGTCGGTTTTGTTTTTGAGATCGTGGACCAGCCTATCGAGCCCGTCCAGTAAACCAGACATTATGAAGATGGCCCCGTAAGAAGTGACAGAAGCGATGGCAACGACCAGAGTCCAGCCACTAACGGAACGATTATACATCGCAAATAGATGACTGGGATCGATGCGACCGCTCGTGTGCAGGTAGCCGAAGGCTATCGTCAATAGCACTACAAACACAAGTACGCCCACACCCACTCTGCGGCCAATGAGCGCAGTAGAACACAACACCGCCGTGATGGAAAATGCCAAGCCTCCACTCATCATACCCAAGGTCGCATAACCGGCAATACCGATCAGCAGAAATGTCAAAGAGATAAAACTGGCAATGACAACCTGGGATATGCGATGGCGAACGAGAAATAGTGCGATACAAACGACGAGCAAGCCGCCGTGCACAGTCGTGGTAGCCTGCCAGCCTATGGACAGCGACCTGTAAACGCTCAGCATAAACGTTGGCGCCATCGCAGCTAACAGCACGTTGAGTGAATGCAGAATAATCTTCCGTCGTATTTCCTGTACTTCATCTCTCATAGCATATACCGATGCGTTCTTAGCGCATCGCAGACCGCATTCGCTTCTCGTTCAGCCTCATCAATCAGCGCATCGAGGCCCTCAAACTGACCCTCGCGCGCGCAGTCTTCTATCTGCTGGCATACCGCGGCCAGACGCTGAGCCCCTAGATCGCGACCATTCGCTTTAAAGGTGTGTGCCGAACGCCGCAGTTCGGGTCCCTGCTGATCGGCTAATAATTGGCGCATCTCCTCGACAAAATGATCCGACTGGTCTATAAAGAGCTCCATAACCTCGCGCAGCGAAAAGCCACCCGGTGCATCCAACGTATGCAGTTCGTCCAACGTATCTTCGTCGAGCATTACCAGCTTTTGAGCATCGGTATCGGTCGCATCTGACGTGTGAGGTTCATCCAATGTCTCTTCATCGAGCACTACCAGCTTTTGAGTATCGGTATCATCCGCTACATCGCCGAGATCTGATATCGAAGAAGCCGTCGGAAAGAAATGGCGCAGTAGGCGATGTAGTGAAGTTCGCTTGATCGGCTTGGCCAAGTATTCATCCATGCCCGCCGTCAGACACTGTTCGCGCGTCCCTTGCATCGCACTGGCAGTCAAACCAACGATGGGCACGTGTTTGTGCTGCGGTGCCTCCAACGTACGAATGTGCTGCGTCGCTTCTAGCCCTCCCATCACCGGCATTTGCAAGTCCATGAGGACCAGATCAAATGTTTCATCCCGAACGCATTGAACCGCTTCCTCTCCGTTGACAGCAGTTTTGCACACGCAGTTCGTCTCCGCAAGCAGACCCAGCGCAACCTTTTGATTGATTGCGTTATCCTCTACCAACAAAATGCGCTTACCCAAGAGGTCTAGGGTCTCGATTTTAGCCGCTGCCAGCGGATCTGTTGGCGATTCAACAGATCCAATGATAGAAAAAATGGCATCCAATAGATCTACTTGTAAAACGGGTTTGCGCAGATACACTCGTACACCTCGGTCACGCACGCTCTGCACAAATTCGACTTCATCAACCGAAGATAGCATCATAACCGTGGAGGCAACTACTTCACGCGAGGCTGGCAGCTCCAGCAAAAAGTCCAACCCGTTCATTTCGGGCATCATGGCATCTAACAGAATCAACTGAAACGGTTTGCCTTGCTCTTTAGCCCTGGAAATGGCATCTAAACCTTCTCTAGCCGATTCGACCAACACGGGTTCCATGTGCCAACGCCTCAACA
>Ga0255767_1001263_pt1 | contig 22501 bp, 12 predicted proteins | sample 071ome_24_FD_179967 | JGI IMG/M metagenome (GOLD analysis project Ga0255767, IMG submission 179967) | Coastal salt marsh microbial communities from the Groves Creek Marsh, Skidaway Island, Georgia - 071402CT metaG (version 2) | ecosystem: Environmental > Aquatic > Marine > Intertidal zone > Salt...
GGGAGAGAGAGAGAGAGAGAGAGAGAGAGAGAGAGAGAGAGAGAGAGAAAGAGAGAGAGAGAGAGAAAGAGAGAGGGAGAAACATGGAGCGCCGACCACCACCGTCGGATGATAACACCGGAGGCGGTAAAGCGTTTAATAATAACAACAACAACGAAGATAATAACAGCAACGATGGTGGGAACAACGAGAATAATAATAATAACAACAACAACAACAACAACAACGGAGAAACCGTTGAAGTGTTCGGAGGCGACGTGTGGTCGTCCGGCGCGGTGCTGGCGCTCGTCCTCGCGTGGATGTTTAAAGCCGCGACGGAGAGGTGCACGTGTTGAAGAAGGAAAAGAGAGAGGAGTTTTGTTTTAGAGAGAGAGAGAGAGAGAGAGAGAGGATGTCCCAAGAGCTCACTCCTGAACAGAAAGCTCGGATCGAGAGGAATAAGCGAGAGGCGTTGGAAAGACGGAGGAAAAGCGCGCTGTCGCTCTCGCTGGCGGACGTGGACAATAGTCGCATCAGGAGAGTGCACGTGCACAGTGATAGGATTCGAAGGTTAAACGGCGATGATGTCGAATGTAACGAAGGAGGACGTTACGTGTTGTATTGGATGCAATCGTCGCAACGCTCGCGATATAACGAGGCGTTGGAGGTGGCGATGGAGAGAGCGAACGCGAGGAAAAAGCCACTCGTCGTGGCGTTTGCTTTGACGTGCGATTATAAGGACGCTAACGAGAGACATTATAATTTTATGGTGAAAGGGTTGTTAGATGTGAAAGAAGGATTGTCGAGACGGAAAGTTCCATTTTTCTTGGTGACAAAGAAGAAGAGAGAGGAGGAGAAGGAACGCGAGGTTCAAACAGAGATTGGGGCAGGTATTCCGGAGGCTATTCTTTCCCTGTCCAAGAATGCGATTGAGATAATCACAGATTGCGGATATTTGCGCGTGTTAAGAATTTGGCGCGAAACGCTCGCGCGGAAAGTCTCTATACCAATCACGGAAGTTGAGACGGACGTGGTCGTTCCAGTGTTTGCGCACTTATCGTCGCGACCGAAATTGGACGTTTCGGCTGCATCATTTCGTTCGTTCGCGCTGCCGAAATCTTTCGAGCACACAGAAAACGTGCCAGATTTGGAAGAAATTCCAGCTTTATGGAACAAGGAAGATGCAGAAAACGCGCGAGTATCTGCGTTTGAAACACTCAATGACAGATTTGCGTTCGTCATTGACGGTAAAATTGCATCCTCCTCCTCTTCGACAGCGTCAGAACAAACCGCCGAGGATATTTTGTCCGTCTTAAAAGCAAAATTTGGGTTAAAAGAAACGCCAAATATTCCGAAATGCGATAAATATCACGTCGGAGGCGAAATCGAAGCTATGCACAAACTCGAAGCGTTTCTCGATCCAGTTATATTGCGCAAATACGGTGAACTTCGCAACGATTGTTCGCTCGGACTCCAATCGCATCTCGCGCCATACATCCACTACGGTCAGATTTCCGTCTTGCACGTCGCCAAACGCGCGCGAAGGTTTGCGGCTTTACATAAAAGCGATGAAAAGATTCAAAGAAGCGTGGAAGTCTTTCTCGACGAACTCATCATTCGAAGAGAGCTTGGGATCCAATTCGTAGTAAAGAAAAGAGACACGTACGATACGTTCGACGCGTTGCCGATTTGGTGCATTAATACACTCGAGAAGCACAGAGACGAAAGGGAGACGAGGTACACGTACGAAGAGCTCGAAAAAGGACAAACGGACGATCCTCTGTGGAACGCAGCGCAGAACGAATTACGCCTTTCGGGAAAAACGCACAACTACACTCGAATGTACTGGGGTAAAAAAGTCGTCGAGTGGTTTCGTGATTCGAGAGAAGCGTGGACCGTTTTGATGCGATTGAACGATACGTATTCTCTCGATGGTCGCGATCCGAATTCTTTCACGGGCGTGGGATGGGTGTTCGGACTCAACGATAGATCGTTCCCGGAGGCTCCCGTTATGGGCGAAGTTCGACGAATGTCCATGAGCGGGTGTAAAAAGAAATTCGGCAAAGCCATAGACGCGTACATAGAACGGTGGAACGGTCAAAGAGAAAAAGGCGGCCGACAGGTTTCGATTGCCAACATGTTCAAGAAACAAAAGAGATACTGAAAAAACATCAAATAGATTGTACAGATAGAAATAGTGATACACGTTATAAAAACACATTTTGTAAACTAGAGCTGCTACTTTGAAAAGCCGTATTGGATTGTACTCGTTGCGCTTCATTTTTTGGGGAGCACCAATTTCTCGCGTTCGCGTTTTTCGCTCATCGCCTTCTCATATACCGCTTCGAGAAAGTCTTCGAGTTTCATCGGCCCGTCGCCAATGTTTCGATTTATTCCCGCGAAGGTCAAAAATGGTAACTTTCGGAGCGCTCTGCCGCTCAATCCTTCCGTTGCCTTCTCTAATTTTCCAGAAGGGTCTACGCCGACGTAATTTTCCGGACATCTGTCTATAATACCTACTCGCGCGAGTTCTGTCAACCAGGACATCATAATTTCACGCCGGGCTTTATGCCCTGGATTTCCAACGTATACCTTAACATCTGCGCGATCGATAAATGCCACATCAATCGCTTCGGTCACGTTGCTCGTCGTCAATACCATCGCGTTCTTCTTCTCCTTCAAAGCGTCCAACTGAGTCAACAACGCGTTCACGACCCGAATGGCATCCGAAGGTTCTGACCCGGTCGCTTTCCTCGCTGCCGCTAACGATTCCACCTCATCCACAAGAACAAACACAAACGTGTCCTCGTCCTCGGTCAACTCTTGGATCTTCTCGAAAAGTTTACCGACCAACTTACCGCTCTCCGAGAACCATTTACTGAATAGGGAATGCGCGTTGATTTCCACCAAGACAGGTTCTGAATACGTATCGAGCATCTGTATCGCCAACTTCTGCGCTAATCCTTTGCACATGGTCGTTTTTCCAGTTCCAGGAGGTCCGTGTAACAGCACCACTCTATTAAACGCCACCAACGACGCGTTCACGTTCAAGTTGCCAAACTCCAACGCCGTCTGCGCGTAGTTTTTCAATCGCGACTTCGTGTCGTCATCAAAGTACAGAGAGTCCCAATACTCGCTAAACTCTCGACAAGGCAACGCGTATTCTTTATAAGTCGCTATTTCGTCGTCGTCTTCTCGTTCCTCTCCGGCACCGTCTTCGTTGATTTCGTGCACGTGTACGCGAAAATCAATCTCATAAAACATCAGACTGGGAGTTTTTTCAACAGATTCCTCGACGCGGTCATCGAAATAAAACGTGATCTTCTCGCAGTTTTTCCTCAAAAACGCCATCGTCTCTTCCTCCTCTCCCTTCCCTTCGTTTCTCTCGAGCTCAATCGCGTTCGACGCGAGCACTTCTACGCTCCCTTTCCGTTCGAAATAGTCCAAAACGTGTTCTCGAATCCGATTTTTTTCCGCGGTTGAGTTCTGTGTCAAGCGCACTTCCACGTCGCATCTTCTTCGCGCTAACGCACGAACATTCGTCGTCGTCGTCGTCTCGTCGTTTTTCCTTCTCTTTGTGGCGGCGGCGGCGTCGCAGTCGCTGCCGTTCACGGTCGAAAGCGCGTCTCTTTTCGTGGTAGCTTCGGTGAGCGACATCTCTCTCTCTCTCTCTCCTTCCTTTTTTTTTTTTCTGTCGCGAGTGCGTTTGAATTTTTTTTCTGCTTCTCTTTTGATAAGTGTTTAGGGTTGCAGGGGGAAAAAGAAACCCCAAACGTTCTTTTGGAACATCATTCCGCACACTAAACAACGGCTCTATTTAAATATATACCTTCGTCGGGGGGGTGCTCAATACTTACCTTTAACCAACCATGCCGCCTCGTAAAAAGCCAACGGAGCGCAACGTCATCTCCCGCGCCGTGAAGGCGGTGCAGTCGCAAGCGATGAAAATCGTCGGGTCACAAAGTCCCCGAGGACGGACGACGGTACGGATGCAGATTTTTTTCTATCGATTTTCAATTCCCGAACCTTAAATTTAGCGCAATGGAACCTTAAATACGACGACGAATATACGCACCCCGCGCGAAGTTTCTTTCTCTCTTTTGATTCGATAGATCCGCGCTGACGCGTTTTCTTCGCTCGATTCTGATTAAACAGGAGGCGATCGGGTCGTTCGATGAGGACGAGAACACCATCATCCCGACGCAAACCGCCAACCAGGCTCGGGGCCAATTCTCCTCGGGGAACGACACCTCCGCAGCTGGGCACCAGTTGCACTCTCCAAACAAAGTGTTGCCGGTGGTACCTATGATACCGCTGCCGAGAGAGCACCGCACGAGAGACGACAAGAACGAAAAAAATCGTCCACCAAACTGGGTTCAACGCACGTGCGTCGGTCAGAACTGCGTGAAGAGGCAAAAGAGCGGACGATATCTCCGTAAGCCCGGGACGGCGGACGGCGACGACCAATATTTGTGCTTCACGTGTTGGTCACATGAACACGTGGCGAACGCGAACAGGATGTGTTTCGTTTGCGATCGAACGCACGCCGGTGGTTGTTGGTACAAGAGTAAATTGCACGAAGGGAAGGATTTGTGCACTCGATGCTACGAGCGCGAACGAAGAGAGCGTTTGCAATCCACCGGGACGATGAAGTGCTGGTGCTGCGGCGCCACGCGCTCGAGCTCAAAGTGGAGAACGAGTAAAGACAAGTCGGAGGGGACGAAGGATTTGTGCAACAAGTGCTACTTGAAAGAGTGCCGTGCGACGAAGTATGCCACGGTAACGGGGAAGTCCTGCTGCGTGTGCCAGACGCAAATTACCACGGAGTGGAAGAAGAGCGGGTTGGCGGCTGAAGGAGAAAACAGCGACATTTGCGAGCAGTGCTTTCGCAGAGAGCCCGGGCACGCCTCGTTGGAGCAATAAATTGTTAAGTGCGAGCGAGTGAAAAGAAGAAAAAGAAGAGCGAAAGAAAAAAGAAAGAAAGAGGGAGACACCGAGAGGGGTCGAACGTGTGAAAAAGAAGGCGAACATACACATGCACACACGACGCCCTCCATTTTACGTTTTGTTTTACACTACATACTATAAACGTTTTAATTGAATTTACATTACAGACAAATACAGACAACATTTTTTACTAAAAACAAGCCCCCCCTTTCTACGTCGATTCTGCAGCTGAGATTGTTTTGCGAGCTAAAGAGCTTCCTTTCACCTCTTTTCTTTCTCCATTCGGACCAAAGTTATCCCATAACAACCCCCACGTGCTCCAATCCTCCTCGCTCGGGTTGGGCTTTTGGATTCTAGAGACTAAAGGGTCGATCAGTTGGTGCGTGATGCGCGTGTTCTCGTAAAAGTGAGTGCGTCCTCTCTTGACTTTGGTCGATCGCATCAGAGCCGCGTCAGCGAATTTGGAGCTGTATAGTAACAGCTGGACGTCGGCTTCGCCTAAAAGGGTCATATCAACCATAGATTTCAACCACGCGCTTCGAGGGTCGCTCGCGACGCACGAATCCGAGGAGTCATCGCAGACGCCAGTGTTGGAGAACTTCACGTTGCCGAAAGAGCCAACGGTGCTCAAAACTTCTGTCCCGTTTACTCGTAAAACCTTCAACGCCTCCGGTGAATGCAAGATAGCGTTGATGGCTGGTGAATCTGTCGTAAAAAATAAACCCAACGGATCACTTTCTTTCAATCGAACGTCTCTCATCAAATCGGCGAGACATTTCAAGAAGAGCGTCATGGGCGCCGATCCGCCGTCGGCGTCTTCTTCGTCGCTTTCCTCGCGCCAACTCACTCTGTGCTCATTTTTAATAGGACATTTTGGTTTCGGATAATCTCGCTTCGTTCTCTCCGTCGCTAAAAGGTTGTCTACGGATGCTAAGCTTGGCTCTTTTACAACTCTTGGAACATTCGTGGGCGGTTGGACTTGACTCATATCCGCAAAGCCGGTGCGAATGTGCGCACCGACGATCTGCTTCCACCCTCTTCTGGACATTTCCTCGAATGCCGGAAGCAAGGCTATTTTCAAGTGCTTCCTTGGCGTTAGCATCTGTGCTCCAAAACACGAGCCTATTCCGCATCCTTCGCCGCATTTGCTCGACGTAAAATTGTTCTCGAAATTGATTGCCCACCGATAGGACAAACAAATCCCCCAATCGGACGGTTTCGGATGGCACCAGTGGCCAAAGTTCGTTTTGATTCGAATGCGAGCCACGCGAGCTGCTTGAAATTTCGGGTGCTCCATAGTTCTTACGACTGAATTCTCATCAGATGCTGCGTAAAACCCACCTTTGTATCTTTCCGGTTGCTCGTCGCCAATGTACGCGCCTTTTTGACTCCACGTAAACACAGTCTCTTCGAAATCACCATCGTCGAACAACTCTTTCTTCGCGCGTCGTCTCTTTCCTTTATCCCATTTCCAATCAATGTCACCATAGCCTATAAAATAATCTCCCAAATCAAACTGGCACTTTCTCGCTAAATCCTCGTATGTTTTAGAATTTTCAATCTCGTCGCCTTCAGAGATGCCCAATCCGTCGCATTCTGCTTTTTGCGTCTTGACATACGCAGCTCTCCCCGTCGAGATGCCGATGATGAACAACTCTTGATAATGTTGCATTTCGTCTCCTATGCCGTTCTGGTAATTCTCCGACCAGTCAATGATCACGATTTTGTTCGTTTTCAAATCATCGTACCTCGGCTTCAACGTCTCTTGGAAATACGTCTTCACTACTTGGCATTGATTTTCGCTCAATCCTATAGAGCCGTCCCGTTTGCGTATCATGTAATCGAACCGCTCGACGTCTTCTAGATCTTTCGCGGTGAACTCCACGAAACTTTTCGGCTTTTGGTCTTCGTCTCCTTTTGGCGCTGTTTTCTGTTCTCGATCGTTTCGCTCTCCTCTCGGCTCCACTTCTTCTTCCGTTTCTTCTCGTCCTTTGCCAGATGCCGCCGTTTCTTCTCGCGCTTCCTCTTCTACTGCAACTACTACTACTACTTCTTCTTCTACGCTCTGCGCTTCTTGTTCTTGCTCTTGATCTTTAGTCGTAACATCGGAGGTCGCCTCTTTTTCCTCTTTCACGTGCACCGTCGTCGACGCTTGCGGTTCCTCGTCCTTCGCGCTTTCCATCTTCTCTTCTTCTTCTTCTTCTTCGATATCTCGAAGTTCGACTTTCTCGGACGACTCATCGCTCGGCCTCTCGTACTCCACCTCTTCCACTTCGTTCATGATTTCTTCCTTCGTCGGCGCGTCGACGACGTATCTGTCTCCTAAAATCGTTTCCCGGACGGAATCAATCAACCCGCGCCGGTAGTAATGATACGAGGAAGCGCTTTTCATCAAATCGAAGTCGTTGGTGGTGTTCACCCCGGCCTTTCTTGGTCCAAAAGCAGTAAACGTGATGTCAAAGACTACGACGACGATCACGAGCAACAGACACAAAAAAGATCGCTTGAGCCAAAGCTTGAGGGTCTCGCGCGTTGGCCTGGTGGATTTCACGATGGGTTTGATCGGGAGGAGCACCATCCCGTCGTTTGTCTAATGGTGGTGGAAATGGTGTTTTTGATGAGCAATTTTCACTTTTCACATCGTACTTTTCGTGAGATTATAAAAGGCACAAAGCGCGACCGAGCATGAAAAAAATTGTCCGCGAATCTCCATCTCTCTCAAAAGTCTATGCGTGTACATCATTCTTCGTATAGTATTACAAGTTTCGGGCAGTTTTCTGCCATCTCATACCTCCTATTCGTTGTTATCTTTAATGCTCTTGAATGCCGAACGCGTTATCGGAATCCGACTCCGAATCTTCGTCGTCTTCCTTTATCTCTTCTTTCTTTTCTTCTTCTCGAGGACGCTTGGTTCCGGTCGCGTCCGCTTTCGTCTCTTTCGATTCGGTCTTCGCGACCGTGTTGAAAGCACCGGCGTCGTCGTCGGAATCGTCGTCGGAATCGTCAGATTCAGAGCCTTCATCTTCATCATCATCATCATCATCATCATCATCTTCGTCAGATTCGGATTCCTCCCCTTTGAAATCTTCGTCCGAGTCGTCGTCGTCGTCGTCGGAATCTGAGTTGACATCTTGGAGCATATCTTGCGTCGTGTCCTCTTTTTTGTTTCTTTTCTTTGTCTTTTCTCCATCTTCTCCCGCATCGTCGTCACTTTCCGCTGGCGCTTCCTCGCATACAACGGACAGCCACTCTCGGACCTGCAACAAATATTCCTTCGAAATGTTCAAAAATTCGTACTCGACCCCGTCCAATTTACACGCTAAATCAAAGTTGCTCGATCCTCCAGCTTCCGCTCTCATGATCCGCAACTCGTCTAAATCCTCCACCAAAGTTACAATCGCCGGACGTTCGAGAAAAATCAAATGTTTCCTCAACAAAAACAAATACCCGTCGTTGAATTTCAACACGCACTTGATTTTAACGAATCCTTTAGCGTACTCTTTTACCCCGCACGATTTCACGAAACATCTCATTAACCCTACTGAATTCTTCAACGTATCTTCTTCGCTCAAATCGTGCTCGCCAACCGTGAACGCTTCTTTCACTTCCTCCTTCGACATGCCGCCTTCGCCTCCCTCGCCAAAGGTCACTTTCATTTTTTTCTCCGCCGCGGATAACTGGGCCCTCGATTGCCACACGATAGCTTTGATTCCAGCTTTCACCGACGGCAATTTCACCTCTTCTTTCAAAGAAACCACCAAATATTGCGTCCCGTTCGAGTCATCCGTCGCTAACACCGCAAACGTGGCCATATTCTCTTTCGTCAGCAACAAACTCTCCTTCTTTTTCGGATTGCAAGAGTACAACAAAAGCGAAGACGAGTTTTTCATCTTATACACGTCAAATTTCCCTCTCGGCGTGCTAAACGACACGTCTCTGGTCACAAAGTCGTACTGCTCCGGCTGTGGCGGTTCGCTCGTCGTCGTCGTCGTCGTCGTCGCCGCCTCCTCGGCTGTCGTCGGCACAATCCCCTCCTCTCTCACAAAGTTTTTTTCCCCGGAAGTGAACTTTGCAAGTGGCACTAAACTCGTCGCTAACGCGTCCCGCTTTTCCTGATTTTCCACCAAATCCGCGATGCATCTCAGCGGCTCTCGCCAGAGTTTTTCCGACTCTTCGTTTTCGCCCACGGCGGCTTTGAGCGCGTCCATTTTCGACGACGACGATGATAGGTACGCGCGTCTTCTTTCTTTCTCTCTCTCTCTCTCTGGTGCGCTTTTTTTTTGAATTTTTTGTTAAAACCCTAAACCGATTCACACGAGTTTCCTTTGGGACAAGAAGCCCTTACACACCGCAAAAAAAATCTTTTCCAAAACGGCTGCCGGCGGCGCGAACCATCATCGTCACGCTCCGCGAAAGAGAGATTAGAGTTTAAACTTCACGACGAGAACGTTCTCGTTTACCACGTGCGTTGCGTTTTGTTGAGTTCTTTTTTCTCGAGAGAGAAAGTAAACGGCCAGTCAAGATGGGGAAAACGCCAGCCCAGGAGAACAGACTCAAGGCGAAGAAAGCTGGCATGTCGCACCAGCAAGCCTTAGACGAGAAGAAGAAAGAGGACCATAAATTGAAGAAGCTGGCGGCGCAGAACCAGTCGTTTGGGCAGGTGAAAGGCGCGGCCATGAACACGAAACACGCGAAGGAGATGCAACGTTTGAAAGACTTGAACGACCCGACGACGAAGATTGGTCGGGAACATTTGAGGGCGCAGAAGAAGGCGGCGAAAGAAGCGCAGGAGTTTCTGTTGCGAACGAAAGGGATCGACATCAAACAGCCGGAAGTACCGGAAGGTGTGGATAAGAAGACGATTTTGTGCGAGTTCTTCAAGCACGGATGTTGCCCGAAGAGCGGGGATAAGTGCTCGTTTTCGCACGATATGGCCATCAACGAAAAAGTTGCCAAGAGAAGTTTGTTCGAAAACGTGGATTCCATCGACGATTGGGATCAGAAGAAGTTAGAGGCGGTGATTAGAAAGAAACACGGTCAAGAAGCGAATTCGAGCAACGAGACGCAGATTATTTGCAAACATTTTCTCGAGGCGGTGGAGAAGAAGTTGTACGGTTGGTTTTGGCAATGCGCGGACGGGAAGGACTGCAAGTATAAGCACAAGTTACCGCCCGGGTACGTGTTCGCGGCGGATATTCGAGCCGCGGAGTTGGAGGCGATGAAGAATAGAAAGACTGACCAGGATATTCTGAGAGAGAGATTAAACGAATTGAAGGTGAAAGGCGGAACTGGAACGCCGGTTACGTTGGAGAATTACTTGGCGTGGAAGGAGAAGAAAGTCGCGGCGAGGAAGGTGAGGGAAGAGGAAGAGTTGAAAGAGAGACACAAAAAGAAATTATTCACCGGGAGGGAATTGGTTGAAGAAATCACGAACGATAACGACGATAAAACGGAAGGTGAAGACGAAATTGTGCGTTTGTTGGCGGAAAGAGCGAAAGCGAACCAAGAGAGCGAAGAGGCGGCGAGAAGAGAGGCGGAGGAGAACTTGGCGCGAGCTAAAGAGTTGGGCGATTTATACAACGAAGATATGCTTCCGGACGAAGACAGAAACATGGATGATGACTTAGAGGAGGAGTTAGTTGTCCCAGAAGGTTGGTCCGAAGATGCAATCGCGCCGAACGTTGTTGCCGGTACGAGAGAGGCGAAGGAAATCATGAACGCGTTGGAAGTTCCAGAGCAAAAAGGCATGACGGAAAAGCAAAGAAAGATTCTCGAGGAGAAGAAGAAATTGGAAGAAGAGGGCATTGCTATCGCGCAAGATACGAAGAAGCCGAAAGATCCGGATGATATTTACAAACCACAAACGGAAATTCCGGACGAATTCAAAGATATGGACGAGTTAGATCCGAAAGCCTTGGGCGAGGCCATCGCGAAGAAACGCGCGCAGGAGGAAGCCGAGGCTTCCGCGTTGATTTTGAAAGTTGCCGAGGAAAAAGCACGTAAAGAAGCCGCCAAGGCGGAGAAGAAAGCGGCGAGAGAGGCGGAGAGAGCGAAGAAGAAGAAATCAAAGAAAGGGATCAAAGACGAAGAGGAGGAAATTACGAGCTTGGAACAAGCGATCGGTAAGGTGGAAATCAGTGGCATCTCCAAAGCCGGCTTGAAGCGCACGGTCACCGGCGTTCTCTCCTCGCAAGTTGCCGCAAGAGATATTAAGATTACAAACTTTTCCATGACGATGAATGGCAGAGTGTTAATCGATGAGTGTGATATTGAATTGACAATTGGTAGAAGATACGGTTTGATTGGGCAAAACGGCTCCGGAAAGACCAACTTTCTCGAGTGTTTAGCCACAAGAGAGGTGCCAATTCCAGATCACGTGGACATTTATCACTTGAAAAACGAGGCAGATCCGTCCGATAGAACTGCAATTCAATGCGTCATCGACGAGCTCGTGGAAGAGATGGAACGTTTGAACAAGTTTGAGCAACATTTGTTGGAGAATTTCGGCCCGGACGACGAGCGTTTGATGTCTTTGTACGACCGGTTGGAGGAAATTGATCCAACAACGTTCGAGGCAAGAGCGAGCGAATTGTTGCACTCGTTAGGTTTCTCCGCTGAGATGATCCATCGCCCGACGAAAGACATGTCTGGGGGTTGGCGTATGCGCGTGGCGTTGGCGAAGGCGCTGTTCGCGACGCCGACAATTTTGTTGCTCGACGAACCGACGAATCACTTAGATTTAGAAGCCTGCGTGTGGTTGGAAAACCACTTGGCTTTGTACAAGAAATGTTTGGTCGTCGTTTCGCACTCGCAAGATTTCTTGAATGGCGTCTGTTCGCACATGATTTGGCTCACCGACGGTAAATTGAAGTATTATACTGGGAACTACGACACGTATTGTCGCACGGTTGAGGAGGACAACATCGTTCAACAGCGTAAATATGAAAAAGAACAATCTGACATTAATCACTTGAAAGAGTTCATTCGGTCGTGCGGGACGTATGCGAATGCGAGAAAGCAGGCGGAATCGAAACAAAAAATCATCGATAAAATGATAGCCGCTGGATTAACTCCGCCGGTGCATAAGGAGAAAACATTTACGTTCAAGTTTCCGGATTGCGATAAGGTTCCGCCGCCGGTATTACCTTTTGACCAAGTGTCGTTTGCGTACAACGGCAAGGAGGAAAATTACTTGTACGACAAACTAGATTTAGGGGTCGATTGTGACAGTCGCGTGGCATTAGTTGGACCAAATGGTGCCGGTAAATCCACTTTGCTGAAGCTCATGACTGGTGAGTTGACTCCAACCAAAGGTTCAGTTTCTCGACACTCCGCTTTGAGCATCGGTAAATACCATCAGCACTCCGTTGAAGTTCTGGACCGAAGCAAAACTGTTTTGCAGTTCTTCATGGACACGTATCCAAACGAACACGGTAAGTTCAAACGAGACATCGATGAATGGCGCGCGTTTCTCGGTAAATATGGCATCGCCGGTAAACAACAAACGACGCTTATTGGTGAACTGTCTGAAGGGCAACAATCTCGCTTAGTCTTTGCGATGATTTGTATGGGCAAACCAAACTTGTTGTTACTCGATGAGCCTACCAATCACTTGGATTTAGAAGCCATCGACGCGTTAGCTCAAGCGATTAAAGAGTACAATGGCGGCGTTGTTTTGGTTTCGCACGATTTCCGTTTGATCGACCAAGTCGCAAGAGATATTTGGGTGTGCGAAGACAAAACCGTTCGCCGCTGGGATAAAGACATTCGCGAGTACAAGAAGCACTTGTCCAAGAAAGCGGAAAGAGAAGCGAAAGAGAGAAAGTTATCGAAGAAGTAAGGAGACCTTTTCTGGTCCGAGATCATTTCAAGCAGAAGATAAAAAGGAGAACACAGAGATAGAGAGAGTATATAAACACTGACCATCTGACATTATTATTTTAGTGCGTTCTTTTTAACGCAGAACAACTAAACCGAAGCATACATATTCTACAAAAGCTATTGAACTATATCTCGCGCACGCCCTACTTCTACATCACTTCAACAGCCACGCTCTGAACGCAACGATACACCAGTCGATGCACCCCAACATCGCCGTGAACACACACAAACCGATCAAGATAACCATCGCGTTCCTCGTCACGTCTCTCGCCGTCTGCTTGCTCAAGAGCACCGCATCGGGCCACTTCAAAAGCGGCGCCGCGTTTCGCGCGTTTTGCACTTGCTTTTGCAACCACAGGATGCACTTTGAAAAAAAACCACCACCGCCGACGTCGTTGTCGTCGCCTCCATTCCTCTCCGGCGGCATCGCTTCGAAACTGCCGCTCGCGGAGGATGCGAAAGGAATAACAACACCAACGTCGTCGCAACGCGTTCTTCTTCTCGTTAGGGGTGTTGCATCGACGCCTCGATAACGACGACAACTCCAATCGCGAGAAAGAAGACGATATCGGCAATCCCCAGAAACGAACGATCGCGTTGTCGTTCTCTCCGTTCGTCGTCGCGTGGTCGGCGTCGGCTTCGTGGTCGTCGCCGACGACGACATCGGTTCGATACAGGTGATGCGCATTTTTTTTTGTCTCGAAAATTCACTTTTTCCCCAAAAGCAGCAGTTTTTAGATACGCATTTCCTCACAAGATGTCTTCTCAAGCGATACCGTTCGCGACGTCGTTCGTCGAGACGCGCGCGTTCGCTCGCTCGCAACGCGCTAGTCGTAGTGATAGTCGCTGTTGTTGTTGTTGTGGTGGTGGTTCTTCTTCTCTTCCTCTTCCGACGACGTCTTCGTTGGTGAGCGATGCGCCTTCGGGAACGAGAAGAAGCAGAAGAAGAGCGGTTGTTGTTGTTTCTTCGTCTCCATCTTCATCTTCTTCGTTCAGTCCGTTCCAAACGAAACTCGGCGCGATGGTGTACGATTCTGGTTATCGACAGCTGTTTCAACTTCTCGGGTATCCGGGATGCGAGAGCGAAGCGAAGGAGTTAGTTTCCATATTAGGTGTTGTAAAAAAAAATGGTGCGGGTGAGAAAAACAACCTGTTGGACGTGTCGTGCGGTCCCGGCATCGTGACGAAAAGCGTCATCGAATCGAACGCGTTTGCAAAAGTGACCGCGCTAGATTATTTCGAGTCCATGTGTGAACGTGCGAGAGAGACTTTTGAGAGAGAGTGCTCGAATAGGAACTACGAGGTGGTGCGAGGCGACGTTGGAGATTTGCGCTTCGAGGACGAGACGTTTGAGAAGGTTTCGTCGACGGCGGGTATGCACTGTTGGCCAGACCCCGTGAAGGGCATGAAAGAGATCAAGAGAGTATTGAAACCTTCAGAGAAGAGCGACGGTGATGATTGGGGCGTGTTATTCAGCACGGTCGTCTTGCCGAATAAAGGAGACAATACGAAAGAGACGTACTCCTGGGAGACAAACAAACCGTTTTTGGATCGCGAGGCGGTTTTAGATATCGTGAGAGAGAGCGGGTTCGATGAATGCGAAGTCGTTCGGGAAGATAAAGCGTACATTTTAGTCAAAGCGCGCTATTTTAGGTCGTAGATATTGTAGCATTAGCATTATTCGTTGACAATTTCGTTCAAGGCGTCGGAAATCGTTTCGTACTCGAATCTGTACCCTTCTCGCAATAACTCTTTCGGCAACACTTTCTGTCCTTGCAACACCAACGAGCTCCCTTCACCTAACAGCGCTTGCAATGCAAAATCCGGCACCGGCATCCAACTCGGTCTCCCTAGCTCTTTCCCTAACGAGTTGGTTAAATCTCTCATTTTCACTGGAAACGGCGCGGTCGCGTTTATCGCGCCTTTCAATTCTTCGTTTACTAAACTCTCCCTAATAATCTTCACCGCATCTTTCCTGTGGATCCACGAGAACCACTGACCACCGTCACCAATCGGTCCTCCCATAAAAAGTTGAAAAGTAGGCAACATCTTCCCCAACGCGCCTCCATCTCTATCTAAAACAATACCTAATCTCACAAACACGACTCTCGTCTCTCCGTTTGTCATCTCCTCCACCTTCTTCGCCGCCTTCTCCCACGCTCGACAGACGCTCGATAAGTAATCGCTCCCCGAAGTGCTCGATTCGTCGAACGTCTCCTCATCGCTCGTCCCGTAATATCCAATCGCGCTCGCGGTCACCAAAACCTTCGGCCGTTTACTCTCGTCCTTCACGTTCGCAATCGCGTCCACCACCGCCTCCGTCGCTTTCACTCGGCTGTTCATAATCTCCTTCTTCACGTTCTCGTCCCATCGCGTGCTGATTGGTTCTCCGGCTAAATTCACCACGTGCGTGGACCCTTTTATCCCTAAAGGCCATTTCGTCGGTTCGATGAGAAGTAACGTTCCTTTCGGTAGCGTTTCTGGTTTCAACTTTTTCTTCGCCTGTTTTATCGACCGGGTGAGCACTCGCACCTCGTGGCCATCTCGGAGCAAACTTTCCACGAGTTTTGTTCCGACGAAGCCGGTCGCGCCGGTGATGCTGACGACCATTTTCTTCTCCTCTCGTTGTTGTCGTCGTTTGGACGCTTCGTCTGTCGTTGACGACGAAGAAGCGATGATCGCCGTCTTTGTCGTCGTCGTCCGTCCACCATGCGAGCGCCCTCTTCGAAGCAGCGCAGCAGCAGCAGCAGAAGAAGACGTCGACGCGAACGCGGACGACATCGAACGCGGACGACAGGTGGTGGTGGTGGTGGTGGTGCAGTTATACGCAACCAGAGAAGATGCGTTCGCGAGCATGTTTTCGCGGACGATGTTGCGGCGAGAGGATTGAGTGCGCGCGCGCGTTCGTGCGTGTGAAGTTTTGGCGTTTTGGATAAAAGCTCTGTGTGATATTCTGCATGAATGCATAAATGGTATGCTGCGCGTGTGGGCACTAAAACGTACTCGAATGCTCTTTTTTTTCAAAATTACACGCGTGCAAAAAGTCTCTCTCTCTCTCTCTCTCTCTCTGTTTTAAAGCTAGTAACGCGCGCTCGCCAACGGCCCGCCTTCCGGGGATACTTTCAACCACGAGTGCACCAACGCCTCGTCCGGGGTCAACCGCTCCTCGGGATCCCACTCGAAACATTTTTGTAAGAACTGGGCGAACTTTACGGAGCAACCTTTACCGAGGGCTTTTTTGAGGCCTTCCGTGGCGAGTTTGCGACGCTTGGCTTGGTCGCGAGCGGTTTCTTCGAACGAGGCGAGGTCGTCTTGGGAAGTTTCAAGATTTTTGTCGGCGTTGGTGGCGAGGAGGAAATCTTCTCGATCTTGTTCGGCGAGGACATTTACGTCGCCGTCGTCGTCGTCGACGACGTCCGTTTCTATAGGAGCTTCCGTGTGACCTGCGAGCAGGCGGCGGCTTTTGATGTTTTTTTTCGTTTCCATCGGCGTGGTTGGGACGACGCGCGAAAGCGAGGCGCACGCGTGGGAGTCGTGTGTTTTCGTGTTATCCTTCGTTAAACGCGTTTGGTCGTCGACATCGCGAGTCGTTGAAGATGACGTCTTTTTTAATTCCTCCTCGCGTCTGAGTTTGTACAGAAATGCGCTCGACGGTGCGCCCAAAGTTTCTTTCGCAAGTTCCAACTGTTCCGCTTCGTCGGTGCCGGGCCATATAGGCGAACCTCGTTTGAGTTCGGCTAAAACGCACGCGAATGACCACATGTCGATGGATTGGTCGTATTCGCGGTCGCGAAGCATGACTTCTGGTGCTCGGTAGAACCGAGACTGAACGTACGGGTAGATGCGCGGGAGATTTGCGAAGCACGAGGAGCCGAAATCGATGAGTTTGACGCGAATGTTACCGGCGTCGTATTTTTGAGTAGAAGAGGAACCAGCTCGCGCGGTGGATGGGTAAGGCAGCTTTAAAAGCGAATTTGGTTGTCTCGTCATTCCATTTCTTCTTTCGAGCAAGATGTTCTCTGGTTTTACGTCGCAATGTATGATGCCGAGCGATTTGAGAAAGGATAATGCTCTGGCAAGCTGTTTGGCTACGGTTTTGCACATGCGTTCCGAGGCTCCAGCGAAGCGTTGTTCCACCATCCACTCGTACAAATTACAATGCAATAACTCAAAGACGATGCACGCATGCGTTCGAAAGTTGAAATGCTCGATAGCGCGAACGACACAGTCTGCGTTTTCCTTCATTCGAGCTCTCTTTTCTTCTCCTACTTCAACTGTAACTCTTTCGTCGTGGTCCTCCGCGAGATCGATTCGAGCGGATTCAATCGCTTCGAGCACGGCGACTTCTGTCTTTGCTTGAAGGCGGTACTCTTCTTTGTTCTTGATGATTTTAATCGCCACCGTTCTTTTTTGCCCGGTACATTCGTCGTGCGAACGCACGTCGTGGTCTACACACTTCACCACGCGACCAAACGTACCTGATCCGAGCGTCTCTTTCACCTCGAAACGAAAGGCGAGATGATCGCCCGGGCGCGCTCGATAATCGCCCTTGGAATCCGTACGACTCGTGGTACTCTTCATCGAGGAAGCTTTCTTTTTCGTTGTCTGTAATCTATTTTGTGCGAACGCAGCTATTGCGTTGAGTCCCGCGCTTCCTACTGTTTTGTTCGTCTTTGGTTCGCTCAGCGACGGAGGTAAATAAAATACGCGGAAGTCGTTGGTTTCGTCGTTTACACGCGCGTCGAGATCACGCACGTCTTCCTCTTCCAACCGATCTTTGTGAAAGCGCAACGCGTGATTGGCCGACATGGATTCGCGCATAACTTTCGCTTCCATCGTTTCTTTTCCGTCGACTATTATTACCGGAGCATCTCCGATACTATCCTCATTCGATGATGGTTTCTCGAGAAGTAATAAAGCGGTTTCACCCTCTTGTTCAGCAGCTGAGATAATTTCTCGACTGCTCGATTTTGACGACGAGAAACTCTTCTCGAGTCGACGGATTGCGCTAACGAGGACATCTCTACTCGTGCGTTTTTCGCATACTTTCGTACTTTCTCGCGCAGATACCGTCGCCGTCGTTTTCGTCGCCTCAGTCGTCTTTCTTTTTGCGACTTTCCTAGTCTTCCCGTCTCCCTCTTCCTTTCGCCCGGTCTCGATGACGCCCGCCTTCACTCTACCCCGCGCAGATTGCAGCGGCTTTCTCGGCGTCATCGCTGGAAACAACTTTTCCGAATGATGGCGGTTTCTCTCGTCCGCATCCGTGTCTTCCTCCTTCTCTTCGACTTGACCAAGTGCCTTCGTCTTCTTTACCTTTCTCGCCGCTCCGTTTTCCTTCTCGTCTCTGCTCGCGAGATACTCCTCCGCATACTTCGCCGCCGTCTCCTTCTTCTTCCTCGCACCTCCTCCGGCTTCTCCTCGCGCCGATGCCAACACCTCCGTTTTCCTTTGCAACGTCTTCGACGCTTCTCTCGCGCGTTTCATCGCTAAATCGATGTCCTCCCTTCCTCTGCTGCCGTCGTTCTTCTTCTTCTTCTCTTTCTTCTCCTCCTCCTTCGCGGTCTTCCTTTGACTCCTTTGACTCCTCCTCGTATCAAAATAATCAACCACACGTTCGGTCGGCACGCGCTCGACGACGAGCGCGAGCAGTCCGTTTCTCCGCACCACCTTCTTCTCTTCGCCAAAGCGTTCGATTCCTTCCTTTCCTCCTTCTCTCCCTCCGTCCAGCCCCCGTATCGTTCGAAAGTGCTCGCGCGCAATCTTTATTTTTTCTCTCTCGCGTATTTTTCTTCTTCTTCTTCCTTTGCTCTCAACAACGCGCGCGCACCGCTCTCGCACGAATGAAGGACACACACGCAGAGAAAGAGAGAGCAAACGAGGACGAACGACGACGCGAGCAGACCGGAAAACGCCGCGGACGAGAAGAAGAAGAAGAAGAAGAAGAAGTCTTTGCTTTCACTCACTCTCTCGCGCGCGTTTTTTTTCTTCGGTTTTTCCGTTTTTTTTTCTTTTCGTGCTTTTTTTTATAAAACCCTAAATATCTTGAAAAGAAAAGTTCTCGGGAAAAAGTTTTCTTCTTCTTCTTCAAAAAACAAAGAACATGGAGACGACGACGACGACGACGGACGACGACGACCCGTCGTCGACGACGACGAACGCAGGAGAAGAATCAGAAGCGGAAGAAGAAAGGATCGCGGCGCGGCAGAGGACGAGGAGCACATTTCTCTTCGACACGCGCGCGTCTCTCACAAAGAACGAAATCCACGCCCAAAACGCAGACTTGGTGAATCGAGTCGCGCTGGTCACCGGGTGCACCTCCGGCATTGGAAAACAGGTGGCTTTGGATTTAGCGTTAGCGGGCGCTAAGGTGGTGTTTGGATGCCGAAACGTGAAAAAAGCGAAGGATGTTAAAGATGAGATGATGGAGAAGTTCCCGCATTTAGATTTGGTGGTGATGGAGGACGTGGCGTTGGATGTTTCGAGTGGGGATTCGATTGCGAGATTTGCTGCACGATTTAACGAGAGGATTGGGGAATTGGACGTGTTGGTGAACAACGCCGGGGTGGCTTCGGCGAAAGGGTACGAGAATGAGACTGGGGTGAGTAAACTGGTGTGGACGAACTTCTTGGGGCCGGCGGTATTGACGCTATCGTTGAACGAGAGTTTTCAAAGGGCGATTGATCGGCGGCAGTTTGCGAACTGCGTCTTTGTCGCTTCGGTGTGCCATCGGTTCGGGAAGATTGAAGCGGCGGGAATGTGTAATAAATTCTTATACGACGAAAGGTTTGGGTCGTATTCAGATACAAAGTTAGCGTGCGTGGCATTCGCGAACGAGGTGGAGTACCGCTGGGGTGCGAGAGGGGTGAGGTGTTCTAGCGTGGATCCCGGAGCAGTAAGAACGCCAATTTTTAGTAGCGTGTGGTTGTTGCGCTTTTTGCCGTTGGCATTTATCAGGAGGATGTGTTATGCGCCCGCTGAAGATGGTGCAAGAGCGGTGACGATAGCGGCGTTAAATCCGTTTGCGCCGCACAACGCCAATTTAAACGCGACGCCGCAGATGCGAAGGATGGATCAAGGCACGAGACATTTTAGTCGAGGGTTGTTCGCCGGAAAGTTCGTGGAGAAGTATGGACCGAAGAGGTTTCCGTCATCGTTTGTGGCGAATAGTAGCAATGAGGAAGATGACACTTCGAAGACTCCATCTCCATCGCCGTTCTCTCTTGTCCTTTACCTGCAAAGATTTTTATGGCACGTGCACGCGTTGCTCTTTGCGATAGGCGTTTTTGCAATTTCTTTAGTCGATTGGCGGTTGCGTAAATTTTTCAAAGGACAAAAGTTTGACGGCACGAAAGTAGTAGAATCCTCCGAGGCGTCTTACGATCCCGTTTTAGGAACCGAGTTGTGGGAAATCGCGAGAGAGTTTAGCGGCGTCGTGGAGCCGGCGTATGGCGAACGGTTCACCTCAAACGATATGTTCTCGGAAGAGTTTCTCGAGCAGTTGTTTCCAAATGAGTTGAGCATGAAGGAGCATTTGAGAGTTATGGAGGAAACGGCGATGGATCTTGGGATTAAAATGAAACACATCGATGACGAGAGCTTATCGAAACATAAGGAAGGTGAGCGCAATAGCGATGCAAACGATAGCAGCGATAGCGATGGTAAACCCATCAAAACGAAGAAGACGAAACACAAACGAAGCGGGAGTTTCTTTCGGCGTTCGCAATCAGACTTGACCAAAATTGAATAGAAAGTAATGCTGCGCAATAGTAATTTATTTTAGATTCATACAGAAGCAACTTTTTTTTTCTAATTCACTCTAGAGCGCCTTTCTCAGCCAAGCACTTCAACATTTCAAATATGAAGGGGATGTAATTGTGCTTCCTCCGAATATTCTCGTCTCTCCAATTTTCCTTTCGTTTCATCTCGTCTTCAATCTCGTCCGTCAACCTTATTATGCTTTCGTTATCTCCACTCTCCGTGGCCTCTCGTAACTCTCTTCTAAATACGCTCTCCTTCTCGTTTGTCATCGCCAACAAGTTGAAGCTAATCTCGTCCGACGCGTATTTCTGTATGCGCTCCTGAATCGCTGGAACTGCTACTTCGTGCCAATTTTCCTTCGAACATTCTCCATACGCAACCGGTTTCGGTTTCAGACCGTCCAGCTCCCACACGCGTCCTCCGTGATGTACGAATGCGACAAAGTGATACACTTCGTCGCCGTTCTTCGCCGCTCGCTTCCCTTCCTCTACAATCGGCTCCGGTCTCGCGAACGCGTTGTGCGCCGCACGAATCTTCTCACTATTCGATAATGCCAATCCTTTCAACTCTGGTGGAAAATCTGCCGTGAATTGCTTCAACTCCTCGAGCGTTTCGCCAATCGTTTGTTCTCGCTCTCCCTCTCCTCCTTCTCCCTCTACGTCGTTCCCGAAAGTCTCCACGTTCAACAACACCCCTAAAATCGCTTGCGTCGCGCACGCGTTCGTAATCACTTGACTCGCGAAAAATAAACTCTCCGGCGCGTCCACATTCTCCACGGCTAGCGCACTCGTCGTATCTAAATCGGTTCTGTATTTGAACAGGAAGATTAATCCGTGCAAATGAAAGCGGCGGTTGAGCGCTTCGAGATTGGAAAGGTCCCACAGTTCTTCCACTTGGACGCCTTTGACGCCGATTTGTTGGATGAGAGAGGTGAACACGGCGGGGTCTGATTCAATCGTCGTCCACTCCATTCTTTTCTGTTTGCGTGTGCTCGTCTTTTATGCGTTTATTACTCGGTCTTTTTATCGCGCTTCGCGTCGCGCGTTGAGTGTGTGTGTGTAGAATTTTTTGAATTGTGCAAAAGCTTGGAGAGGAACGACTTGCAACGACCGTTCTCAGTGGTCCCAACGACTTCGAAACGCGAAACGCGCCATGATGATGATGATCCGATAAAAAATTAAATCGTTCATAATAATTTACATTACAATCAGATGTCGCGATACACATCGCGCTATGTCGTTGTTGTTATTGTTGTTACTAAATGGGAAATGATCAGTCATAAATATAAATATAAATATATGCTCATAAAGACGTCAGAGCAAGTTTTTCTCGTTTTACTTTTTCTGCGCTTCGCCAAACGACATGAAGAGATTCTTGCGGTCGTCGCTGGAGATGTATTGCTCGAGCTCTTCGATGCCTTGCGGCATCACCGGAGACTCCTTAAACGAAAACGATCCGACTTGACCTCCTTTTAACAAGGGAGATTTGTTCGACTTTGGCGTGAGCTTTTCCGCGGAATCGTTCGGGATCTCGACCGGGTCTCGTGAGCGGCCTCGGCGTTGGGCTTCCACGTCGGATTTCGAGAAGGAAGAGTCGACTTTGGTACTTTTCTTCTTATCGTTACTGTCGCTGTTTTCTTCTTCTTCGGCGTCGTCGTCGGAAGAGTCTTCGTCCTCCTCTTCTTCCTCGACATCCACGTCTACGCCGAACTTGGAGCCAATCGATAACAAACCGTTCTTTTGCCTGTCCATGATGTCTTTAATAAACTCTCGCTGGCGTTGCGATTTCAACTCCAATTCAACTTCGCGCAGACGAATTTCTTTTTGTTGGCGCTCGATTTCTTTTGCGCTCTCCACCATCGTAAACTCGCGCTTCTTATCCATCTCATTGCGCGCTTGTAAACGTTCTTCAAGCAATTCGTTTACGCGTTGCAACT
>Ga0255767_1001281_pt1 | contig 22346 bp, 20 predicted proteins | sample 071ome_24_FD_179967 | JGI IMG/M metagenome (GOLD analysis project Ga0255767, IMG submission 179967) | Coastal salt marsh microbial communities from the Groves Creek Marsh, Skidaway Island, Georgia - 071402CT metaG (version 2) | ecosystem: Environmental > Aquatic > Marine > Intertidal zone > Salt...
CTTGTCTGAGTTCCGCTTGCTGCTCTGTCGGAAGATCAGCAAATGCCGCTGCAGTATCCGCATAGGCCGTTTCGCCGTTAAGGGGCAGATCTAGCCTGCGTTGGGTGAGTTCATCCCCTGATTCAGGATGGTAGAAGCCTTCAGGTGGGTGAACATCGGGAACCCAGGACCCATTTTCCGCGTCCCGCGTCGTGGGGACGCCTTGAACATAAAACATGCTGGTTGAGAGGGGCTCTGGCTCGAACTCGATATCCGTGTGCCAATGTAGGCCACTCGCCAACATTTCCGTCTTGTCCCGCCCGCTGCCGGGCAGATTGGTCACCACATAAACGGCCGGGCTATCTGCATCTTCAGTGCAGGTAATGGCGTCAGGAAATGCGTTGTTGCACAGCGTCGTCGTCTGCTTCGCGACAGGGAGGCGTCGTAAAGGTTCTCCGTCACGTTGGTAGGTCGCATAGTTTTCATAATTTTTCGGATGTGGAATGGGCGCGCCGTAATGATTGGCCAATCGCTCAAGATCCCGAACTCGAAAGGTGTGTTGGTCCTGCCGAGGAAAAGAAATGATGTTGAAAGCATCGAGCAGCGCGATCAGTAACCGTGCTTGCGGTGCCGACAGGGGCTGCGTGAGATCAATGCCCGTGATGCGTCGTCCCATCCGGTCGATAGATGACAGGGGGGATATCACCACGTGGGGTCCAAAGAGTTCTGCGCACTGGCTGGCGAGCTCGTCGTCGCTAAAAGGGCTTAATGGATGGGTTGTCATGGTTTGACTTAACACGTGCGTTCGACATCGATTCTAAGCAAAAGTCACTTTGGGGCGCCAATCTCAGTCGGCTGATCGCGGTTAAAAGGGATATCACCATCGCTCAGTGAGATGACTCGATCGGCATTCCGGGGTTCTCTCCAGCGTGAAGTTGATCGATTCAGATGCTGAATGGCCGGCGACGATAAGGCGCCAGGCGCGTGACCATCGTCAGAAACGGCTCAGGCCGGGTTGGCAGCGCCCCGCGGCAGCTTTTTATCGAGGCTTAGCCTATTATCCGTCGTTGGATTTGGGGCAGGCTGAAACCTGGCCATGAGCATTCGCTTGCCTTGATCGCAAGCATTAGATGTAAGAGGAAACGATGAATCAAACAGCAGTCAACTTTGATCAATTAGTACGCGCTCGCCGCTCCGTGCGCGGGTTCAGCCAAACCCCGGTGGCAAAGGAAACGCTAACCGCCATTTTTGAAACGGCCCGATGGGCGCCGTCGGGGACGAATATTCAGCCCTGGAAAGTTTTCGTAGCCTCGGGCTCGGCTTGCGATCAGATTCGCGCCGAATTTCTGCGTCGATTTGACGCGGGTGAATCTGCAAATACTGATCATCGAGGAGATGGCAAAATCGGCGAGGTGTTCAAGGATCGTCGGCGTGCGTGTGCCAAGGTGCTTTACGATGCCATGTCCATTGAATGGGAGGATCGAGAGGGACGGGGTAGAGCCGCGCGTCGGAACTTCGAATTCTTTGACGCACCCCATGTTGCCTTCATCGGAATGGATGAAGCTTTTGGTATGCAGAGTGCGTCTGACGTGGGCATGTTTGCGCAAACATTGATGTTGGCGATGACCGCCCATGGCGTGGCCTCCTGCGCCCAAGGCACATTGCGCAACTACCCAGACTTCGTTCGGGAATTCTTTAGCATTCCGGAAGAGACGAAGATTCTCTTCGGCATCAGTTTTGGTTACGAGGCAGAGGGCATCCCCGCAAATGAAGCTCGGACGGAGCGTGCTGAGGTTGATGAATTTGTCCAGTTTGTTTCTTGAGTCGCGTCGCGCTGCACATGAGTAGAGGCAGACGGACCGCGCTGAGCGTGATTCGGCTCACACCTAGGTCAGTCCCACTCTTGGCCGCGTCGCCGAGTGACAGAATGCATCGTCCCCCCCACACATACACGAACTTATGGATCGTTCGGCATGATAATCGAGCTCTTATCGGAAGAAGAATGTGCGGCATAGGAACCAGCGCACATCGGGTGTGCACGGCTCGGTTCTCAGAGCAGAGTCACCCAAGCCCTTATCCAGGGTCATTAGCGACCGTGGTAGGATAACGCTCGACTAGAGTGATAGGAGAATCAAGTGACAAACATTGTTGGTCAGGGTTCGATTTTGTGGGTCTCGGATTTTGCTCTGATGTGTGATTTCTACGAAAACACACTCGGTCTCCTGCCCGCCCAGGGCGACCCAGTGGATGGGTGGATGCCGTTTCAAGTGGGCAGTGGCATATTTGCGCTGCATGCGATCCCCGCTGCATACCAAGACAATGCAGAGCCGGAGGGTTCGAGCATTCGTTGGGATTCACCAGCGAAACACGTCTTCTACGTGAGCGATTTATCGGCCGCGATGACCCATCTGAATGAACGCGGGGCCACCCGAGCGCCAGGCGAGCAATCGGGTGAGGGCTATGCCGATTTTGTGGATCCCGAGGGTAATGTCTTTCAGATTGCTGCGATCTAGAGGATTAGCGACCGAATCATGAGGGTCCGATGCCCTTAGAGGCCTTCACCGGTTTCAGAATAAATCACCCATATTTTTCGATAACCAGAGGTCTCCCAGATACCGGTAAATTCCTTGGGTAGGGTGACGGCGTCGCCCGCATTGATCTCGGTCACGGTGCCATCGCTGGAGGTCAGGGTGACGCCACCTTCAAGGAAATACATAAACTCATCAACACCATAGGGTTCGGTGATCTCGAATCGTTGCGGACCTGCTTGGTACATGCCGGAGGCAAACTTACCGTCGCTCGATTTCAGCGAGGTGAGATCGAGCACTGGCCCGCCGTCGGTCTCCGTGATTAATGTGTCCGGATGATTAAACCCGCTCCCCGTGAGGTCTGCGGCAGAGAGCTTCGCTGGATGCGCGACCTCTGCTGCGGTTGCGCCAGACGATAAACACATGGCGATGATGAGGCCGAGTCTTCGAAGAACGCGAGATGGCTTTGATGACATGCTGGGTTCCCTTTCGTTGGATTTCAAGGTTGAGCCTCCTCCGTGGGTCATGCGCTCTGAGCTAAGTTGCCTCGCACGATTTGAGACGTCCCCCTCAAGAAGAGAGCGCGAGCTGTTCGTTGACCGCTCGATCAGCCGCGTCAATAGCGCCATCGACATAAGCGTGGGCTTCTGAATCAGAATTCGCGATTGAGATACGGCCAATTTGCGCTCGACCGGCAATGTGTGGGCCATTGTATCGACCATAATCTGGGTTGATGCCGACGCCCTCAAACTCATAGGCATAGCCATGAGGCCAGCGGTTCAGGGTGATTGCTGAGAGATCTCGCTCAATATCCAGTCCGTGCGGGCCCAGCATGCCATCTAAGTGCTTGGTGATGTCTTGTTCGAAATCGTTATAAGACATTTGCAGGAGCTTTGCGCGACCGGCTCGGTACTGGTCCTTCGCGGGTAAGCCTGGCGCGGTGGGAGAGTACCAGGCTGTGACAACAATCGGTTGGTCCGTTTCCTGAGCGTACCGGTAATCGCCGATGCTCACAGGGTAGTCCAAGTGCAAGTATTTAAAGTAAACGTCCCCTGGTGAATAAAACGTGTAGTAGCCAGCGTCTTTAAACGCCGCCCAATTTTTGAGCGCGAAGGTGCCTAGGACAAAGGGAATTTTGGTTGCCTGGTTAATCGCCTCACGTTGCGCCAAGGGTACTTCGGGGCAAAGATGCGGGATGATCTGGTTGTAACAGGCCATCACCACATGCCGAGCTCGAGCCCGGTGGAGTTCTCCCTGGCGAACATAGGCGACATCTGCAAACTGACCATCGCTCGTATTCAATGCTCGAACGGCGGTGCTGTTCAATCGAATCTTCACTGCGTTAGTTTCTTGATCGAGAAGGCTGTAATTCGCTCGAGCCGTCACGAGGTCCTCCATCGTGCTGCCTGGTATGGCATTGGGAATGAGATCGCGAACGAGTGCCCGCGCCACGCTCGCGTTTCCGTCGGGGAACTTGTAGATGTAGGGTTCATCGATGCCTGGATCGGGTCTGACTTTGACCTCGTCCGTCCCCGGAAACCAGTACAGGCAGGCTTCCCAGGCTGAGATGGCTTCCCAGCCCGCACCCTCCATGGGCAGCCAGGAATCTCTCAGGATGCGAAGCACCGAATCGGGCTGACCCGCGTAGTCGGATAGAAAGTCCAAATAGGCGGTATTTCGCAAAATCGATTCGCGCTCGGCGTCTGATCTGCCTGCAAGGTAATCGATGCCTCCTTTAAGGAGCATGAAAAACCGGTCTTGGTCGGGTTCCGGCAAAGGAGAAGCCTCGGCGATCGCCTGGAGTTCCTCTCTGGATCGATCCCACCAATCCATAATGGGATTATCGATAAGCGCTCGGCGACCAAAGGTCGCTTCATCAAAGTAGAGGCCACGGCCCATGTTGCGATCTGGAAAAAAGTCCTGATCGAAATACTGATTAAAGCGCTCAACGAAGATCCCGAGGTCGCGAAGCAACTGACTGGCAACCTTGGAGTACCCCGATGGGGTATCAATCGCTTGGCTACCGCCATAGCCGACGAGCGTTTTGCCGCCCACATTGAACTCATTGCGCCGTGCATGCCCCCCGAAGTCGTCGTGATTGTCCAGGATCAAGATTCTGCTATCGGCGCCGTGTCGATCACGGAAAAATTTAGCTGTTGAAAGCCCTGAAATGCCGCCACCGACGACAATTAAGTCATACGTCGGTTCTGATTGTGAGCTGGGCATCGTGAATGCTCGACCCTCTCGCGCCAGGGCGTGGGCGACTTCGTAGGTGCCATCGATGCTGCCGCGCATACCGGTTAACGCAGGGGGGTAATAGTCCACTCCGAGCGCGGAGGTCGGCAGGAGGCCCTGCGCCGCCGCATCTAACGGCGATAAATGCAGCCCTGCCGCGCCCAGTGCGACCCCATTGATGAAGTCGCGCCGCGTGATGTTGAATGTCATAACCCACCTTCAAGTCGTAAGGGAAATTCGATAACGTCCACAGACCGGGCGCGGTGATGAGATCGCAGACCGTCCGAGCCAAGGTGACGCATCGCCGCAAATCAGTTTAGGAGAAAACCATGCCAGCGAACACGGGTCAGATTGGTCCAGACAATGCTTGGCTCGCGACTCTGGCTGAAGACATACTAGAACCCGACCTGCCCGTTATTGACCCTCACCACCACCTCTGGATAAGAAACGGCTACACCTATTTGCTGCCGGAACTTGCCGAAGATTTGAATAGCGGGCACCGAATAGTGGCCACGGTGTACGCCGAGTGCCATTCCATGTACCGCGCTCATGGTGAAGAGCGCGAACGATCGCTTGGCGAGACAGAGTTCGTGCGTGGCCAAGCGGCGATGAGTGCCAGTGGTGAGTTCGGACCGGCACGAGCCTGTGATGTCCTCTTTGGCAACGTGGATCTAACACTCGGAGGCCAGGTCAGACCCTTGCTCGAAAGCCACTTGGAAATTTCCGGCGGTCGGTTCCGAGGCGTGAGGATTTCATCGGGTTGGCATGCACATGACGGCATTCATAACGTTGCTGAACGGGATGGGTTGCTACTCGAGTCGGCAGTCAGCGAAGCGGTGTCGGTATTGGGTGATATGGACTTGTCCTTGGATGTCTGGCTGTACCACACCCAACTTGAAGAGTTCGCACAATTGGTCGACGCTCACTCAGGTGTCACGTTTGTTTTGAATCACGTGGGTTCGCCGATCCTAGGTGGGCCCTATCGAGGTCAAGTCGCTGAAGTCATGAGAGAATGGAAGCGGAGCATGGCGGCGGTGGCTCGTCGACCGAATGTCTACATCAAATTAGGCGCAATGCCGATCCGCATGCCGGATTATGCAGGTGATCGAACCTTACCCCCGAGCTCTGAGGAGGTTGCGGTCGCCTGGCGACCCTGGATCGAGCCCTGTATCGAACTGTTCGGTGCTGAGCGCTCAATGTTTGAATCAAATTTTCCAGTCCAAAAGCGCTGGTGCAGTTATCAGATCTGCTGGAACGCGTTTAAGCGGATAGCCGGCGGTGCCACGGTCTCTGAAAAACGAGCCTTATTTTCAGGCTCCGCAGCGGCAGCCTACCGTATCGAAGGTGCGTTCTAGTGCATATCAGCGTGTTCATTGTGCGATTCCCGTCAAACCGGCCCTAGATCATCTCGGAGTCAGAACGAAAAATTTCGAAGATGCCGCCGTGATCATCCCAGGTGGCGCAAAAGGGATTGGATTCGCCCTGGGATAAGCGTGTGGCGCTGGTAGCGCGATTGCGTCGTTGATGGACTTCGTCGCAATCGTTGATGGCGAAGTTAATTGATACTCAGCGTATCGAGCCGAATGAGGCCGCTTTCTTAAATGTCGTTGCCAGGTTGCCCAGGGTCGAGGCGCACCTCAGCCTTCCGCTTGTAAATACCAAAAGAGACTAGGGTTCGGACTTGCCGGCAGGCGGCGCCGTCATAGCGGTCAACCACGTGGCCAGTATATTGCTCACCCGCTCGTCCAGTTCCTTGGGCGGGATACCCACCCGCTTGGCGTAGGGCAGTCGAAAAATTCGGTACCCTCGCCCAAACGCCGATAAGGCGATCTGCAAGGCTTCGAGATCATGACGAGAATGGATATCCCCTCGAGCGACATCGTCTTTTAATTGCTTGAGCCCCGTCTCATACAAGGGAATAGGGTCGACACTCGTATCACCGTCGAGAACGAGCAGGGCCCTCAGTTGGCTGTCGTTGGTTTGATCTTGATTATGTTTCAGAAAATTTTTGACTCGGCGATGGACGAACCGCGCAGTCTTTCCCTGCTCGCGAATCGATTCGACCAGCGCTTTGAATTGTCGATTGATGGCGGCACGCAACAGTTCCTGTCTCGAACCAAAGTAATGATAGATGTTGCCTCGATTGACACCCGCCCCCGCAGCGACTTCTCGCAAATTGAGACCGGCCAGGATGCCCTGGCTTCGAATGAGGTCGAGCGCGACGTCGATAAGTCGTTGCTCAGTCTGCGCCCGGCCTCGACGCACGTAGGGTTCACGATTTTCGGTGCTCTGAGTGGCTAAACGTTTGTTCACGTGAGGTCCTGTCTTTTTGATTGCACACTACGAAACTTAGAGCTTATCATTTGGTCAATTAATTTAGCACAATGCTAAAAATAGGCGTTACAAAAGTACTGGGCAAGTTGAGGTTGCATGGTGAGTCTTGACTGTGAGGGGGCTCGCGAGCCTCTCCGAGCTCACTTCGGTAGCGATACGAAGGAACATGATTATGAAACCGCATCTCTTTATGGCACTTGTCTTGGCCTCTGGGGTAGTTGCTTGCTCGGACGCAGGGCAGCAGGCGCCCAAAAATCCTTCGGCAGCGCGCCTCGACTCAGCCGAGCAAGTGGAACCGGCAGCACGCCCGCCCAAAAATCCTGAGAGAAACGCCTACTTTGGTGATCTGCACGTGCATACGGCCAACTCCTTTGATGCTTATACCTTTGGCACCATCAGCAGTCCCGCTGACGCATACCGGTACGCACAGGGCGAGGCGATCCAGCATCCGAGTGGTTACGAAATTCAACTGAGCCGGCCGCTGGATTTCTATGCCGTGACGGATCACGCCATGTTTCTTGGGTTACTCAAAGAAGCAGCGGACACCAGCTCCGAATTTTCAAAATATGAATTGGCTGAGCCGATGCATAATCTGAATGAATCTGTGAGTGGAAGTATTCTCTCGATCATCAAGCGATCGGGTTTGTTTAGACCCTTTGCCAGAGCAGCGAATGAGGGGCTTCAGAACGGAACCATTGATCAAACGCTGGTCGATACGATTGGCATGACCGTCTGGCAGGAAACGATTCAAGCGGCAGAGGACGCTTACCAACCGGGCTCGTTCACCACCTTCGCGGGCTATGAATACACCTCCAGTGTGGAACTTTACGACCGGTATTTGCATCGGAATGTGATCTTTCGGGGAATTGAAAACCTGCCTTCACGCCTCTTCTCTAGGCTCGATAGCCAAGATCCTGAAAAGTTGTGGGACTGGATGGATCAATTGCGAAGCGAAGGTGTCGAAAGCTTGGCGATTCCACACAATTCGAATATCTCAGGTGGCGACGCCTTTGCCCTGAGCGATTATGAAGGAGACCCGATCGACCAAGACTACGCCAAAAAGCGCGCGCAGAACGAGCCTATGGTTGAGATCACCCAAGTGAAGGGCACATCAGAGACTCACCCCCTGCTGTCAGCGAATGATGAATGGGCCGACTTTGAGGTGCGCACCGCGCATCCGGGTGAGGAGGATGAAAGCAACATCCCGGGGAGTTACGTAAGGAACGCTTACCTACGAGGGTTGACGCTTTCGGAGACAGGATTAACCAACCCTTACCAATATGGCGTGATCGGGTCGAGCGATAGTCATGTTGGCGGCGGTTCAGATCGAGAGGAGGCGTTTTTCTCCAAGATCGGGGTCTTGGATGGCACGCCCGAACTTCGGGGGTCGGTTCCCTTTAATCGGTTTTATGGTGCGATTGCCAAGTTCGCTCGACCTGAAGCTCTGATAGAAGTGGACGGAGAGGACTATCTCGCAGTGGCTCCGCGCCTCATCCGATTCTCTGCCTCTGGATTGGCTGGCGTTTGGGCAGAAGAGAATACGCGTGAATCGATTTACGATGGGTTTAGACGCAAAGAAACGTTTGCGACCAGCGGGCCGCGGATGAAAATCCGATTCTTTGCAGGGCATGCACTTGAAGGCGCGGACTTGGAAGATCAAGGTCTTGTTGCAAAGGCTTATGCCACGAGCACCGCCATGGGCGGCACAATGAAAAAATCCGGCGCCACAAGCCCCACGTTTTTGGTTTGGGCTCTGGCTGATCCCATGGGGGCACCCCTTCAACGACTACAGATCATCAAAGGCTGGCTTGAAGAAGGCGAGCATCGTGAACAGGTTTATGACGTGGCCTGTTCAGACGGCCTGAGCGTCGATCCCTTAACGCACCGCTGTCCGAATAATGGCGCGAGCGTTGACTTGAGCGACTGCTCGACCTCAGCTCATGAATCCGCGCGAGAACTGAAAGTGCTCTGGCAAGACCCAGATTTTGAGTCGGGCGTTAAGAGCTTCTATTACGCTCGGGCACTCGAGAACCCGGTTTGTCGCTGGTCGACTTGGGACGCGGTGAATGCGGGCGAGGCGCCACGATCAGATATCCCTGCGACGATTCAAGAGAGAGCCTGGTCGTCGCCTGTTTGGCTTGAATAGCGGTCCCAACGTGTATCTGCTGTCACCGAGTTCAAAAGTTGACAATCATCTTGCCCGTATTAGCACCAGTAAATAGCCCGATGAAGGCTTCTGGTGCTCGCTCGATACCGTCGTAGATGGTTTCTTTGGTCTTTACGGCACCGCTCGTCACCCAATTCTCCATGTCTGCTCTGAATTGAGGCGCGAGGTGCATAAAATTACTCACGATGAATCCTCGAAGCGTAAGCCCCAGTCCGATGGCCATAGATAAATTGTTTGGTCCTGGGCGCGCCTCCGTATCGTTGTAAGTTGCGATCGCACCACACAGAGGGATGCGCCCATTTGGCCGCATGCACATAATGGCCGCTTCCAAGTGCTCGGCACCAACGTTATCAAAGTAAACATCGATGCCCTGAGGCGCAGCTTCTCGAAGCTGGTCAACGATTCGGCCATTCTTGTAATTGAACCCGCAGTCAAATCCAAGCTCGTTTTGGAGCATGGCGGCTTTGTCGTTCGAGCCAGCACTGCCGACGACTCGACAGCCTTTGAGTTTGGCAATTTGGCCAACTATGCTGCCAACGGCGCCAGCAGCACCAGAGACAAACACGGTTTCTCCTTCTTCGAGTGCGCCCACTTCAAGTAGTCCGACGTAGGCCGTCATCCCCGGCATGCCGATCGCGCCAATGTATTCAGAAGGTGCAGCGGCGATATCACCCAAACGCTCTATGCCTTGGGCGGAGGCGGTGAAGGCTTCGCGCCAACCCCAGCTGCTCGACACATAATCGCCTTCATTGAAATCAGGGTGAGCGGATGCCGTAACTTGCCCAATGCAGCCGCCTGTGAGGACCTCGCCAATCTGAAAAGGTGGCACGTAAGACTTTCGGTCGTACATTCTGCCTCTCATATACGGGTCGACAGACATGCAGATATTTTTAACCTGAATTTCTCCATCTTCCGGACTTGAGACATCGATATTGATGAGTTCGAAGTCATCAGGTCTTGGCATGCCCACGGGACGTGTTTTCAGAGCAATGGCTCGAGCTTTAATCATAACGGCGTCTCTCTCGTTTCGGTTTTAGGTTGGTTTTAGAGTATTTGCTCCAGGTTGCAAAGGCCGAGAGCTCTGTCAGCAATAGATGAGGGCTCTCTTGGTCGATGTCTAACGTAGGTTAAGAGCGGTCACTAGGTGCCAACGGCCTTGGATAGGCTTGCCGTTAAAAATTCAGAGCCTTCGGCGCAATGGACAAGTGTACCCCGATAAATATTCCTGCGCTGGCGGCGAGCGAAAAATGGGTGCGAAATGACGCTGTGTTAATGCCCTGTCCGGCTATGATCGAGGCAATAAATTTGTCAGGCGCGGTGTTACATCAGAAACGAAACCGAGTGGCTCTTCATGTCAGGGCATACAGCGCCTGAGGACTACTTGGCTCTTCGAGGGTGCTTGATGCGTACCTATTGCGCTCGAACCTCAACAATCGGCCTTGTCGCTCGATCAAGGCATGCATTTTTCGATGAGTTCGGCTGTGCAGAGACTCAGTCATAAATGGGGTGAAAGGTGGAAAAGGCCGCTTCACAGAAGTCACCAGGATCGTTAAATCGCCTGTCTCTGTTTAATCCACTGATCTGAGACATGTCCTCGACAGTGAGATCAAAGTCAGTAAGAAGAAGATTGTCCCGCATTCGCCTTGGATCGATGCTCTTTACGACGATCGATGTGCCACGCTGGATTGCCCACCTCAAAACCACCTGGGCAGGTGTGCGGTTGATGCGCGTCGCGATCCGCTGCACCGTCGGATGATCGAGTACCGCTTCATTGGTCTTAGCCATCTCAAGTTCAAAATAAGACGAAGCTCCTAACGGCGAAAAGGCCGTGACGTTAAGACCGTATTGTTGCGCTAGCTGGATAAGTTTTTCTTGGGTTAGGTAAGGATGAGATTCAATTTGTAGCACCGCAGGGGGTATCAACGCATAACTCATCAAGTCATGGAGCAGGCCTGAATTGTAATTACAAACGCCAATGTGCCTCACCAGGTGACGGGCCTTGAGTCCCTCCATAGCGTGCCAAGTGACTTCTAACGGTACCTTGTCAGGTCGCATTGTTGGCTGATCCTCGGCAGGATCAAAAAGCCATTCTGGCGGATAGCGCGTCTCGAATGGTACGAATGCGAGGGCGATTGGGAAGTGCACCAGGTAAAGATCAAGGTAGTCCAGTTGAAGGTCTGACAATGTGCGGGTCAGTGCCATGGGTACATGGTCTGGACGGTGGTAAGTGTTCCAGAGCTTCGAGGTGATCCATAACGCATCGCGAGTGACGAGACCTTCGTCGATCGCCCGTTTTAGCCCTCGGCCTACTTCTTTTTCATTGCCGTAGTCACAGGCAGAATCGAAGTGGCGATAGCCAGCCTTTATTGCCTGATAGACAACGTCGGCCGCTTGATCTGGGGGAATTTTCCAGAGCCCAAAGCCTACGGTGGGCATTTGATCCATGCCAGTGACAGTCATATTGATTCCTAGTGAGGTGCTACAGTCATAAACGAATAAAAATTAATGTGCAGGCGTCAATGCTCGTGCCGACTTTAAAACCCACAAAGCGCCGGTAAGTCAAAGAATGATGACATACCCTCTGTCAGGCGCCGCGCCGCTTAACACTTCTTGGTACGCTTGGTTCATCGCCTCGGCACCTTCGAAGTGGCTGATCGAAACCCATTGGTCAACGGATGCGAGGAATTGACCCCAAGCGTCATTCATCTTTTGCTGGTAGGTTTCGGGTCCCCACTCCCTGTTGCGCTTCTGGATCTGATCTGGCGCAAAGAACATGGTGTGACGCGCGCCGGGTAAGGCGGCTCGATTTTCTCCATCTCTTGACTCCCAGTGCGTGATACCGACCCCAGAGCTGCAGACGCAGCGACGATCGAAATGATGATGAACCCGAGCGGTGACGCTGCTGTTACCGGCCATGTCGATGAAGGCAATGTTGGTGTCGGAATGAAGGGACTCTATATCGTCGTAGGTCACAACTTGATCGTAGATCCCCATACCCTCGACAAAAGCCTTGTTCATACTAGAGGTTAAGCCGATCACTTTGCAGTCGCGATGATGATGCAGCAGAAAGGCCAAGCTAAAGGAGGTCTTGCTCGAGGCGCTTGAAATGATGACGGCGTCGGCCCCGAAGAAAGCGTTGTCATCAAGGTAATCGTCGAGAACGAAACCGGTTGCAAACAGGGGGAAAAATACCATCCGATGGTCGAGCGTGCCCTCGGCGAAACCGTTCTCTGGCGTAGCCAGTTGGTACTGGTTATAGACCGGTGGCAGCGAGGCGCGGTGAGACGCGCCATCGGTGAAGCCCCGCTCAGTTACATGTTCAGGCTTGACGGTGAGATAGCTGGCCATCGGAAAGTAGCCGTAGTAGACCGCATCTGGTTTGAGGTCGCTCGTGCCTGGGTCGATCACCGTGCCCGTTCCCCAGACTGGAATGCGGCCCCACTCCGCTTCTGCTGGGAAGAATTGCCAATACCCGATGATGTCGCCGGCGACGCCGTAAGTGATGTTGTTCGCTGTAAGACCGAAGCGATCGACCCGAATCAAGGCCTCGCCAGGCGCAAGTTGGAGATCTCGCTCGCCGGGTAGCGTTGAAATTCGCGATTGGGTCAGGTCTTGTCTAACAACTTCTAGGCAGTAACTCATGATCGATCCCCGGGGCTTTTAAAGAATGCAGCGTATCCATGCGTTCTCTCAATCGCAAATGTTTGGATGAGTGAAGCGTCACCCGAGAAGTATTAGATCAATCGCAGTACTTCAAAGGCTGCTGGTCTGGCTGCTCGGATTCGGGTGACGCAATGGGACAATTGGTCGGATGATGGACGCTCAGCGCTCGATTAGAAGACACAAAAATCTCTGCAGGCCGTGTTCGAACTGAGCCCAGATTCAAAAGACGCGCCGACCAAATAAGGGCGCAAGCGGCTCGAGCAGGCCTAGCGCTACCCTGTCAGTTAAAAGATTTGGCTCGAACGGTTGCCAGAGTCCTTCCATTTGTGCGAGTCGGTTAGCCAGGATATAGAAAACGGCTGCATTGACGCCGAGTCCTAGATGAGAGCCAAAGACTTCGATGTTTTCGGATTGCGGCGAAACGTGTTCGAGGCTGAACTGCCACGGGACGATGCCGTCGGAGCGCGAATAAATGGAAGAGCAGGGGACGGCTAGGGTGTTGAGCGAACCTCGAGACAATTGCTCTGAGGGAGCTCTTGTTGGGATACCGTTGATCGTCTCGTAGAGGCGATAAGCCGGTGTTTCCACTGGCGCAGCTTGGATCGGCGATCCCAAGCAGATGACTTGCCTGACTTTTTCGGGCGAACGAGCTGCAAGGCGGCGAGCTTGGACGCCGCCCAGGCTCCATCCGATCAGCGAGACTTTCTGACCCGATTCGTCAAAGAGTCGATCGAGCAGAGACACGAGTGCGGTTATGCCACCTAGGCGATGCAAGCCCAGATTGCGTCCCTGCTTCCAGCCGCTCGCCCAATAGTTACGCGAGCGGAGAAATTGCCGCAGTGGCCAGGTACTGCGGTCACTGCCTCCGAAACCGGGTAGCACCAATACCGTATGCCCATCCCCCATCGGTGTGAGACCGAGAAGGGGCTGAGCCCAGGGCAGCATGCCGAATTCCGCCAGGGCGCGTGGTGCTTCGAGTAGAGCGTAGGGGTTTCTGTCGCGCGACATGGCCATACTTAAACCGACTGGTTAGGCAGCGTCTGCGGGATTGGCTTCTTCTTCAGCGCCTGCAACCCGGCCAGCAGTCATGGTTTCACGCAGAACTTTGCCCGCGTCGGCCATGGCATTACGCATCAACTCGCCACGCGACATCCAGGATTCGCGCATGCCGTGCCACAACGCGCTGTTATATTCGCGTTGCAAGCCGACCAAACCTTGAAGGCCTTCGATTGTCGACAATCGGCCAACGTAATCGCTATTAAGTTCCAGGTATTTGTCCAAATTGTTCCGTTCCATGTCTGCCAGCCCTCGCAGGGTGTTGGCATTGATGTTAAAGAATTGCCGAGTCAGTTCGGCGCCAGTTCTCATGAGGTTCATTGTTGACTCCATCGTATGGTCAAAAAGCACGTTGATTTTCTTGGTAATCGCTCAAAATTGTGCGATGCAACAAAATTATATAGTGCGACGCACAATAAGAACAAGCTTTTTTTGACGTGTTCATAGCTGGCTATTTTCCACTTTTAATAAGTTATTTAAGTATCAAGTATCGGTCTCGGCTCGTTTCTATCGAAGAGGGCGGAGAAAAGCGGATGGAAGATAGGTCTTGACTATTGTGCAGTGCACACTATAATCCGCGCCCGCTGAAATTCGATCATCAAACCTTGAGAGGCGCGCGTGGGCAAGAACGACAACCTGAGAGGCAAATCACCCGGGAGAACGCTGATTACCGGCGCTTCCTCCGGTATTGGTGAAGCCTTGGCAAGACACTTTGCGTCCCGGGGGCATGAGCTCGTGTTGACCGCGAGAAGGCGTGATCGACTGGAAACGTTAGCGGACGAATTGCGAGCGCGGGTCAACGTGACTGTGATCCCGGCTGATCTTGCTGCTGATCAAGGCGTGGATTCGCTGATCACAGAACTCGATAGAGCAGACCTCGCGATTGACATCCTGGTCAATAACGCAGGTGTGGCCAGCAGCGAGACGTTTCAAGCAATGGGAGAGGATACCGTTGACTGTTTGTTGTCAGTCAATGTGCTCTCGCTGACCCGATTGACCAAATGCATCCTGCCTGGGATGCGAGCGCGGGGCTTCGGGCGTATTCTCAATGTGGCGTCAGTGGCGTCCTTTCAGCCAGTGCCTTCTCTTGGTCTGTACGCAGCGAGTAAGGCGTTCGTGCTGTCTTTGACCGAGTCTCTTGCTGAGGAGCTGCGAGGTTCGGGTGTCACGGTGACGGCGCTTTGCCCTGGATTGACGAAAACCGAAATGGTCGAGGACATCCACGGCGCGCTTCAGGTGCCGGCTTTCATGATGGCCTCAGCTGAAGCGGTGGCTCGTGAGGGTTATGCAGCCCTGATGTCGGGTGAGGTGGTGCGAGTTCCGGGGTTGGCAAATGTCGCGGCGATCACCTGGGCGAAATTTCAGCCTCGATGGTTGGTCCGTAACCTCGGTGGTTTGGCTGCACGACTGACTGCCTGAGGTCGAGTCAAAGACGTGGATTGGCGTGCCATTTTGGTCTACCTAAGATAATTTCGCGGTAAATGTATGGGGGGTTCGTGATGAGTAAAGATAAAGATCCAGCGGAGTTGTTCCGCGAGTGGGTGAACCAATGGGAACGTGCGGTTGATTCCTTTTCTAACCAGTTAATGGGAACTGATGAGTTCTCACGCGCGATGAACACCATGCAGAATAGCCAACTGCAATTTCAGAAAGTGTTCGGTGAACTGATGGCTCAGCATCTCGCAAACCTCAATATGCCTTCAAGAAGGGATGTCCAACACCTCGCCGAGGTCATTCATGATCTAGACACCCGGCTCTCACGAATGGAAGTGAAGTTAGATCGTCTGTCGGCTGCCTCCGGTGGCGCCAGTGCAACTCGCCCTGGCCCCAAGCGAACGCGTAAGCCCCCCTCGGCCACATCACCTGCAAACAAGAAGAAAGATTAAGGATCCGGTACAAGAATGACTGCTAAAGACCCAAGTGGTGCGGCAATTTCCGAGCGAATCAACGCTATGGTTGAGCGTTCAATTCAGCGTTCGGTGAAAGGCCTCGATTTTATCCGTGCGTCTTCGCCGGTGGTGGGGCAGACGCCCAAAGTGCTCCTTCATGAGCAGGGAACACTCAAGCTTTATCACTACCTTCCAACCGAAGATGAGATATACCGGGTGCCGATTGTGATCGTGATGGCGACAACGAATCGCGGCTATCTGTTCGATCTTGCACCGGGTCAGTCGATGGTTCAGTACCTGATGACCAATGGGTTCGATGTTTACATGATTGATTGGGACGCGCCTGGTCTTCACGAGCGTGGTCTCGATCTGGGTACCTATACTCAGGATTTCATTCCGACCTGTATCGAACATGTCATGCAAGAATCAGGTGAGGATGAAGTATCGATCATGGGCTACTGCATGGGTGGTGTGCTTTCGCTGATCTATGCGGCAACACATGCCGATGGGCCGCTCAAGAATCTCGTCTGTCTAACGACGCCTGTGGATTGGCACGAGATGGGTCTCTTTCGACAGTGGTGTGATGAGCGCTTCTTCGACGTCGATCGGCTCGTGGACACGGTAGGCATTATCCCAGAAGAATTCATTGCCGCAGGTTTCGATATGCTTCGACCCGCGCAAAAATTGGCGGGGCGAACCAGGGTCTGGGAGCAGATGTGGAATGATGAATACGTGAAGTCATACCGAGCTTTCGATCGCTGGGGTAACGACATTCTGCCGCTCGCCGGAGAATACTACCGGGAGACTACCCGCGAACTCATGTGGCGAAACAAATTGCTGCGCGGAAACCTCGAGGTTCGAGGTCGGTCGGCAGACCTCGCCAATATCACAGTACCCGTGATGCACGCGATTGCGGAACACGACCACATTGTGCCCTATGCCGCGAGCAAGCCGCTGCTCGAAAAAGTGTCGTCAGAGGATCGGGAGGAACTGGTCCTCAAGGGTGGCCACGTGAGTCTGATCGCTGGACCCAACGCGGTGCGGCGCATGTGGCCCGCTGTCAATACGTGGCTCTCGGAGCGATCCATATGAACGCAAACACCTATCCTAAGTCGGTCGAGCTCAAAGAAGGATCGGCGCAACTCCGCCTGATATCCGAGAGTGACGCTGAGGCGCTGGCCTTGTTTGTTCGTTCTTTGAATACACATGACCTGTTGTTTTTGCCGAGAGATCTGACCGTGGCTAAAGTGCGGGAAGCTTGGTTGCGGTCCGCGGAGTCCGGCGACATGCAGACGGTTATTGCGTTGCAGGGCGACGCGATCGTTGGATGCGCGGCCATTGCGGTGGATTCTCATTCTTGGTCGCCGCACGTGGGCGAGCTTAGGGTGCTTGTTGCTCCGGCATTACGAGAGCAAGGCTTGGGCCGACTCCTGATTCAAGAGAGCTTTATTCTTGGGATTTCCATGGACCTCAGCAAATTGACGGCCCGCATGACCCTAGATCAGGATGCTGCCATGGAGGTCTTTCAGGATATGGGTTTTAAGCCTGAGGCAATGCTGAAGGAGCACGTTGAGGATCGCGAAGGCGAGCGACACGACCTCGTTATTCTGAGCCATGATGTCGCTCAGTTCGAGGCGCAGCTTCAGGCTTATGGTGTCTCAGAGGCTTTTGACGACTGAACGTCATGCTCGCGTGTGAGGTGAGTCTGAAGACGCGACCTCAATGTAAGGGTCAACGTTTTCGGCTTCGTGTTCGACTGGGGGGCGGAGCCATTTGAGTCCAAAACTCGATGTTCTTCTCCAACGCCTTACGTACCATGGCGATAGGCTCGGATTCTGAAAAGCTTTTGATCCGCTTGCGATAGACTTCCTGCTGCTCAATGAACGAAAGAATGCTCTGTTCGATGTACCGGCTGACCAACGAGTGCATGGAGTCCCCGTAGAATCGGATCAATTGCTCTAGCACTCTGTTTGTGAGCAGTGGTTCTCGATCGTCACCTTCTTGCTCGGAGATAATCTGCATCAGCACGGTGCGCGTGAGGTCTTTGCCGGATTTAGAGTCGACCACTTCGATGGTTTCACCGCTGACGATTTCTTGCCGAATTTCTTCGAGCGTGACGTAGGCGCTCGCCTCGATGTCGTACAGGCGTCGGTTGGGGTATTTCTTGTAGTTTTTCATCTCAGAACCTCGCGATGCGGGCCAAACGCTAAAAGAATGACAGTTTCTAACATTAATTTGTGCAATGCAGCATTTTTTTTATTGACACATAGATAGCGGTCTTTATAATCCGCGCGCCTGCGCAATTATAGTGCATTGCACAACTAAGACCTACCATTAGAGTGCTGAATCGGAGATTGCGACGGGGCGAGTTGTTCCGGTTCGAATGCAGAAGGTCACGATAAGGCGCAGCGTAACCAAACGACCTGCTCGCATGGATAGCTGGCATGAAGTCTGCAGTGTATTTACAAGACGTCAGAATCGACGCATCACTCATTCGAAAGGATTAAGACTATGCGCAAGTTGGGAGCATTGGACGCGAACTTCTTCTATACAGAGACTGCCAGCACACCCAATCATATTTCGTCCCTGCAAATTTTCGAGCTGCCACCGGATTGTGACGAGAGCACCTTCATTGAGGGGCTGAAGACATTTCTCGATGAACGCAAGCATTTGGTGCAGTACCTCACCCATAAGGTGCGGTTTGTTCCTGCAAATTTCGATCATCCGGTCTGGGTTCCTGACCCCTCGTTCAATGTTGCCAATCATGTGACCCGAATTGATCTGCCGTTCCCCACAGACTTTGCTCGTCTCGAGGCCGCAGTCGCTGACATTCATGCCGAGTTAATGGATCGTGATCGTCCACTTTGGCACATTTATGTGATCACTGGCCTCGAGGGCGGTCGCATTGCTTACTACAACCAGGCGCACCACGCTGCTATGGACGGCATGGCTGGCCAAGCGGCTACTGAAATCATGATGGATACGACGCCGAATCACCCCGCGCCCCCTGCAACTCATGAGAAGGTGACTCGAAGCGAAAGCATGACAGAGATGCTGCGATTGAGCTTTGAAAATCTCGTCAACTTTTACATCGATGCCCCCAATCGAACCTTGGGTACAGTCGACAGCATGTCTCGCTTGCTTCGCAGATCACTCGATCCACGACGAGCCACGGCTGGATTGAGCAAATTGCCTCCACGAACACGTTTTAATCGATCGATCGGCAAGCGACGCACGTACGCTGCTGGCCAGATGCCGATAAGCGAGATGAAGGCCATGGCCAAAGCCTCTGGGAGTAAGCTGAACGACGTTTTTCTCGCCGCTTGCGCTGGTGGGTTGAGGGCGTATTTGTCCCGACGCGGAGAACTGCCTAGACAATCCATGGTGGCAGGATGCCCGGTATCACTCCGTAAATCGGTTGGGGATGACTTGGGCAATCAAGTGACGATGATGAGCGTATCGCTCGCAACCGACATCGCTGACCCTGTGCTTCGACTGCGGTCAATTCTCGACTCGTCGTTCGAGGCGAAATCGATCACTCAGGATCTGATGCCCGCTTATAATCCGGAGGTGTCCCTGCCGGGTTTACCGACCGTCATCACATCTGCAATGCGCGTGGTGGATCGGTTTCGACTAGCCGAAGTCATGCAGCCAATGATCAATCTCGTGATTTCGAACGTGCCTGGGCCGAAAGAAACCCTTTATTCAAATGGCGCTCGGATGCTCACACATTATCCCGTATCGATCCCAACGCACGGACTTGGGCTAAACATCACCGTGAGCAGCTATGTCGATCAAATGTACTTCTCAGTGAATGGCTGTGCGCGGGCGCTCCCAGATGCGCAGCAGTTGCGTGACGATATTGCTGCCGCTTACGCCGAACTCAAAGATCTGCTGCTGCCGATGGCCAGTGTTTCACCACTGAAGCGCGTGCCGGAGAACAAGGTAACCGAGGTTAAGCCTCAAGGAGCGCTTGAGCCGATGGATGAGCAAATGCCTTCATTTGCAGCGAGTTAGTGGTCGCGGAAGATAATCGACAAACGAGCTTGATTTTTGTGCATTGCACTATATAATGCTGCGCTGCACCAATTTACACGGAGTGATTTCATGAGCATTGTGCAACGACAGGTCGAACTCGGCCGAGACATGTATCAAATTAATACCCAAACTCTGCGCGGCTTTATGGAAGTCCAGAGGGAAAATGTTGAGAAGTATCTTGAGCTGAACCGCAGCTATGTAGAGCGACTCCCGGAAGTTCGCGACCTTGGCGCATTCATGGCGCTGCAGCGCGATTACAACGAAACGCTTTGGTCGGGCATTCGTTCTTCCGTCCAGGCGCAGACTGAGTTGGCGCGAAGCGCGTTTCAGGATACGTCAGAAGCATTGCGAACGGCATTCACGCTGAAGCGAGAAGCGTCGCCTGAGGGCGGTGAAGTTGAAGCTGCGCCGGCTGCAAAGACTCGAGCCCCGAAATCAGCGTCTTCTAAGTCGAAGGCGGATGAGGACGTTAGCAAAGCTGACTAAATCGGCATTGAACCGATCGCTCGCGCGATCGGTTCGCCGGTCTGCTCGTTCATGCGTCCTGTGGCAACCACTCGAGTAAGCGCCGATCTTTGAGAGGGTGAAAGACGGAGAGAAAATGCCTATTCGAGCTCTTTAACCCCGTTGAGATCCGTTACGAGAATCACGCCTTTCAAAACCCATTCTGTAAAAAAATCCCTCAACATGAGGCCCGACCTTTGCGTCCATGGTGTGAGGTCTTCCTGAAAACGCCTACGCTTAAAACCCTTCGTGGTCGCGTTCGGTCTGCCCATTCAAAGCGGTGAAAACCAAAGCGCTGACGTGTCAAGGCAAGCACTCAGCGTCTGGTAGTGCGCAGCTTGTAAGTTTTTCGAACATCGTGATTGCCATGATCGGCCAAAATCGCGTCCAGGGCTTTTCCAATTTGGGTCGCGATCCTAATTTGTTCCAGCCTCGGCCAAGTCGCTCGCTGACCCTCTGTAACCAAAGCTTGGATTTCTTCGATCGTTAAATGGCCAAGTAATTTCTGAGGATCAACGAAACCGAAGGAGGGGATAATGGTGATGTCGCCCGTGTAATCCTGCGTTGCCACGGTGTAAAACATGTTCATAGCTTTGCTGACTTCTGGCCAAGGACGCAGGTATCTACGGGAGAAAGTTTCGCCGCTACGCAGCCATTCCCGACCGGCTTTGCGGACCACCTCCTTGACCCCACGCGGTGCTAACCAATAGCTGTCAGATTTCATCATCGCGAGCGCAAGCGGATTGGCCTGGCTCACGATGTAATGATTCACACCATAGAGCCGAGCCAGTCGCTTGGCCGGCAAATCGTCAGTTACGGCGCCGTCAATCCATCGGCGTTCCGGAAGGTAGGGTTGCGTTTCGCCGTAAACGTTTCGAGCCATTAGCATGACCGGGGGGAACACCCCTGGCACCGCGCAGGACGCCAGCACAGCTGATCTGATGAGTACGTTGGGTGAGGTGATGGCGTTCATCAGTCGCGAAGACTGGTATTCCTCCAGCGGCGCGATCGTCACATTAATCATCCGACCGGTGAGCTCAAAGGCTTCCTGGAAGGTCATGTCCGGAATCATCGCGTTCAACATGGTATGCACATCGTTGACATCGATTTGGGGTCTTTGGGCACCGGATTGCATCTCGTGCAGCGCTTGTTCCTGACCCAGTAAAAGATCATCTTGAAAGCGCGCGCGCAGTTCATTGTCGGTGTGCGTGCCGAGAACGCCGGCGATAACCGAGCCCGCACTGGAGCCGGAGATGACGTTGGGCAGCAGCTGATGCTCGAACAGGGTTTTGACGACCCCAGTATGAAAATGGCCGAGTGAACCCGCGCCGCTCAGCATCAGTGCGGACCGACCAAAGCACAAACTGGCCCGTTCAAAAAAGTCGAGTTTGTCCTCTCGAGAGATGTCGCTGTCTGGCAAAGTTGAGATGTGTTTCAGGCTTTCGACGAGTTCGTCAACGTAATCGATGATGAGTTGTTTAGTGCCAAATTTTGCTTTTTCGTGAAGGGCTGATTTGCCCATGCCACCCATATTGCCGTGGATGCCTTCATTGAGAGCAAACAGCAGCCCGACGTTGTCACCCTCGCATCTCAGATCGCGCAGTTCCCTCAGGCGGGATTCGATATTGGCGTAGTCGTAGCTCTTGGACTCCCGTTTTTGCTTCCAGTCACTTCGTCCCGACACCTCGTCATGCTCAAGCGCCGCTTTTTTCCAGTCATCGTAGCTCGATGCACCTTTCATTTTTGATTCGATGTCGCGGAGTTGAAGCGATCTAGACTTAAGAAGCATAAGGCTGTCCTAATGAAGCTGACTGGTTTTACGAAATTGCGCAGTGCACCATTTTCCCGAGTGTAGCAGCTTTCAGAGGATTAAAGCGTGAGTTGTTCAATTCTTAGATCAGGAGGCTGAGCAGGAGCGAATTGGTGGTTAGCACCAACATCTTCTTGCTACCT
>Ga0255767_1001282_pt1 | contig 22338 bp, 33 predicted proteins | sample 071ome_24_FD_179967 | JGI IMG/M metagenome (GOLD analysis project Ga0255767, IMG submission 179967) | Coastal salt marsh microbial communities from the Groves Creek Marsh, Skidaway Island, Georgia - 071402CT metaG (version 2) | ecosystem: Environmental > Aquatic > Marine > Intertidal zone > Salt...
GAATTCACGCTTATTGCTCGGGGTGCTTACTTCCTGTACTGGAGTGAAGCTCTGAGGCAGGTGGCTCTTGTAGGCACCCGATTTATAGACGCTCCACGCACCAAGACCCTGGGAGTCGTAGATCTTCTTCGCTGCCTTCATGTTGGTCAGCGGGTCAAACAACTCTTCGTTGCTCTGCAAACCAAATGCAGCCCTGCGCTCTGGTCCCATGCCGCCAAGCATGTTGACCTGCATCAGCCCATAGGAGTTATCACCTGTACTCGCATTTGGGTTGTGCGCCAGCGGATTGCCGCCTGACTCCCCCATCGAGATAGCTGCGATCACGGGAGAGACCTGAGGATCGAACCCGGCTCTCCTTGCTAATAGTTCGACTTCTTCAAACTTTAAGCGCATTGTTGATCGCCGCCGAGGATGATTTCATCCATGTCCAACTCCATTGTGGCATTTTCATAGACACTCTTCATAAAATCCATCGTCTCTTCTTCGCTTGGCTCGTACCCAAATATCTCCTCTAGTTCTTCTAAACTCTCAGGCGCAGACGGGCTCCGCGCTTCCTCCAGACGAAAGGACAGCCCAGCCTCCCGAGTGAACTCCATGAATGTCTGTTTCAGCCTGAAGCGAACCTCCCAACAATCCAGCAAGGCGTCGATCAGTTCCTCTTTGTCTAGATCCTGTGCTTCCACCTCGATCCTTTTCAGGATGAATTGCTGCTCCTCGGTTAGCCGGTCCATGACTTGACTCTCCAATAGTCCAGTGTTCTGTTGCGGGCGCGATCCAGTCAGCGACTCGCTGGGCACGCTCTTCGGAGTACCAGGGCCGGGCTTTCCACCATGCTAAGTAGTCGCGTTGTGAACCCTTATCGTGGTTGCAACGTACACAACAACTCACCAAGTTGTTGCGCGCCCAGCGATCTCCGCCCCAGCGCCGAGGGATCACATGATCCAAGGACATCTGAAGCGGATTGCCGCGTTCATCTTTTGAACGTCCGCAGTACGCACAGCCACCCCATTCTTCTTTGATGGCTTGGCGATACCTTCGGACTGCAGCTCTTGGCTGGAGGTCAGCGAGAGTGATGAGATACCACTCAGGATGCTCCGGCGTCATAGCTTTCTTCAATTTGAAGAAACGCTAAAAACGCTCTCTAGTGAGCAAAAACTGCAAGCATCCGATCTTTCTTAGCCTGGATGCTTGCCTGAGAATTCTGCCAGGAGTCCGTCTACAGATTCAGGCGGCCTTGCGGACACGCCACTCCTGGAGAGCCGACTCACTTCGCTAAAAGGCCGGCCTGTGAACCATAGCACTCATTGCGCCCGCTTGGTCATTCGCATGAAAAAGCCCCCGGCCGAAGCCGAGGGCGTCATGCTCTGTGATCAGTTGAACTTGTACTTGGCGCCGATCTTGCTGCCGTAGCCGTTGACCACGTCACCGGTTACGAACGAGGCCTCGACGTATGCGCTCAGGTTGTCGGTGATGCCAACGCCACCGCCGACTTTGCCCGAGATTTCGGTCTCGCCGTCAGCACCTTGGGGGGTCAAATAGGCAGGACCGCCCTGGATATACCAAGAGGCGTTGTCGCCGACAGAGCCCTCGTAGCCGATATGGAGCTCAGTCGAAGCGCCAGCGTGATCAGAGCCAGCCCAACCGTCGTTGCGCTCGGCGTTGATGTACACGCCCGCATGGGCAGGGGCGGCAATTGCGCAGACAACGCCAGCAGCGGCCAATGCTTTGAACATGAGTACTAGGTATTAACTCCTTTACACGTTAGTAACAATTTGCAAGAGAGATCAGGCAGACAGGTTCGGCTTGCTCGCTACGTTGCGTGCCACGTCTTGCAGGACATGGCACAGCGCACCAAGCCACTCGCCTCGATGTCCATCGGCGAGATGATCCTGTTCATGAACGACCAGTACACCGAGGCCCTCGAGAACGGCACTGTTCCCGAGACTCCTCGCTGGCTGAAGCACACGCAGCAGACCTGGGCAGCTAGATCCCAAGCACCAGCTTCGTCGGCCTCTGATTCGTTATCTGAATCTCCTTCACAATCCGCTGCAGCAGCTCGACCACGACGTCTCCGTCGCAAGTCGCCCAAAAACCGGGCTGCGCAATGTTGCTGAGCAACTTCTCGTCCACATTTGGCTTCGCCATCTGCGCCTCGAGGCGAGCCCGTTTTGTCTCAATGACCTCCTGCATGTCGGGGTCATCGCCGTACTTGCTGATCAAATCCTTGAGCTTTTGCTCTGCAGCTTTCGCCTCTGGTGGCACCTCCCAGTTCACCTGGGCAGCAAGCTTCTCGTAAGCCTGCATCGAAATTTCCTGAATCGCCCAAGTAATTACGTCAACCTCTCGAATGCCGCGATAGTGCTGCGAACAGCCATCCCCGTTGCAACGCAGTGATGGTATCGACCGCCCGCTGATGTACTTGAGCTTGTGCATGCATTCCGTGCATCGCAATAAGCCGGTAAACGCCCTGACCTTTCTTTCGTAGTTCGCTCCATACATCCGCCTGTTCCTGTGCCGGCGGGTCACCCAGTTCACGTAGTCCTCATCAGTGATGAGGCGTTCGTGCAGATCCCATTCCACCTCGATGGGCACGGGTCGGCCGTTCTCATCAACACGGCTGCCGTTGTATTCAATTCCTCCCCTCAGGATTGGATTCTCATACCACTTCGTCAGACCTCTTATCGAGCGAAACGGGACCTTCGGGTGTTTCCAGCATTGCATTGCCTGAAACCCGCATTCGCGCATGTAGGCGACAACCTCCAGCGCATCACCCCAGGTCTCCGGGTCGGGCTCGAGGCCTTCTCTGCTTTTCGTTAGCCGATACCCCCACGGTGGTTTGCGCATCGGCTTCCGCATCTGCCGGCCCGCCTCGTAGCCCCGCTTAATCCTGATACTCAATTCCGTCCGTTCATTTTGCGAGAACGTCGCAAACAGCACTGACATAACCGACCGCGCTGAATCCTTCAGCGTCAGCCGCCCTTCTTTCAGGGTCTCGATCACGCAACCGGACTCATCAGCCAGCTTGATGAACGAGGTCGTCTCGACAACGTCACGGCCAAGACGTGATGCATGGGTGCACCTGACCCGCTTAACGCGCTTCTGCTGGATCAGCTTCTTCAGTTCTGTGTACTGCTCTCGGTCGTTATCGCCGCCCGACTGCACATCAACAAAGATGTGCATCGGCATCGGATCCATGTTTTCCAGCTCGAAAAGCTGGCGTTTCAGCGCATCAAGCTGTTCGCCGCTCTCGGTGCTGACCCGTGCGTAGGCCAGCTCCATCTCGACCCCGTTTGCCAGAGCGTCCGGCGTGCTGTTGCCTCCCTCCTTGGCCAGTGATACAGAGCGGCGCTGCGCCCGCAAACCGGGCTTGTGGATCGCGATCTGAGGCGCGCGCTTTTGCCGAGGCTCGAAACTGGGCTCGGGAAATGCGTGCATCTCGGGGACCTTGCGCGACACTGGATCCGCAGAGTAACGTCTCTGTACCCCGATGGGAACTGCACTTCACTTCAGTTCCAAGGGGTATACATCCCTCGTATCCGAGTCATGGCAACCGATCTCAAGGAAAAACTCTCGCTCCAGACCTGCTCAGTGGGGGACCTGATCCTCCATATGAACGATCAGTACGAGGCCGCGCTGGCAGCAGACGCCGTCCCTAGCCGTCCACGCTGGATGGATCACTTCCAGCAAACATGGGACGCCAAGGGCCGCTGAGCAGCGACAGATGCCCTCAGCGCCATGGCCAAGACGGCTCGACGTCACCCTTCCAGACGTCTGGGTCAATCGGGTTCCGGGCCACGTAAGCCCGGAATGATTCTTTGAGCTCCTCAGCGGAGCAGCCCACGTCAGCTGCTGCATGGGCGAGGTTCACCTTCCCCCTGAAGCAGAGGTCGTGGGCCTCATCGATTGACAGGCGCATCAGAGGTGGCCGTTCACCAGGAGGGTGGACTGCAGCTCCGCTAGCCGCCGGCGGTCCTCTCGAGGCATCAGCGGCCCCTCTTGCTCAGCCCGGCTGGAGAGCTCTTGCAGCTCGAGGCAGTAAGAGTTCTGGATCGAGTTCATGAGCAGCTCGATCCAATCCTCTTGGCTCATGTCATTGAAGCCAGCTTCGATACACCTCGGATCGTTCTCGTCCCAGTGCAAGGTGAGCGTCTGGTCGGCGTTGTATTCCACCGTGAAAAACGGCAGATCCGGGAGAATATCGACTGATTCCATGAAGCGCAAAGCACTTCTTCAGGCTAGTTAGCTCTGCTCTGCCTTGCGGATCTTGTCCGCCTTTTTGATCAGTTTCTGAGCCTTCTTTCTAGACTCACAATTCTCAGCTTTAACAAAGAGTTTGAGTAGTTTCTGATACTGATCCATTACCAGCTCCAATTACAACTCCAGTAACCTGGAGTGGTTTTATCTTTCTTCTTCTCATCGCAGTTATGCCGCGACTTGAAATTGGCACGGCGTTCTTCGTCGCCGTGGCCGCCATCACCGGAGCCTCCCTCCTTGTAATGGCTCATGCTCGGATCACCGAAACGAACGATCTTGTCTCGGTCTCCATCCTTCACCAAGACGGCAAACTTCTTTGAGTCGCCCGGAGTCTTCTTGGGCTTGTTGTAGCCCTTGAAGACTTCACCGGCATAGCGAATACTCATTACTTAAACCACCGCAGAGGATTGATCGGTACGCCCAGGTAAGGAATGTTCCCTTTCTCCAGCTGCTGGCCGGCGTAGCGGCGTTCGTTATTCAGGTTGTAAAGCGCCTGATTTCCGATTGGCATCGCCTTTACCTGTCTCGTCTTGGTAGGTAGAGCCAAGATGCGGTTCCTTTCCTCTTCGGGGTAGCCGTACCAGTACGGCACGTCTGGACCTTTCTGGCCCACCAGGCTTGGTTCCTGGCTGATAACTCTCGCCACATAAGGGTTGTTCCTGTCTTCCTTGCTCCAATCAGGGGCCGGAGTGGAGCGCTCCGCCATAGATGCAATTTGAATTGCGGCGAGAGGGCTCGCGGCCTGACTAGCGATCTGCAATGGCGCGGTTACTCCCCTGTTCGCCAGCGCAGAAAGCCCTCGCTTAGCGAGAGCCTCTGCTGCTGCTCCACCGCCAACCGACAGCCCACCTTGCAGGACTGCATCAGCTGTTCGGCCCTCCTGCAGGGCCTTGTTGATTGATTGATCCATCGCCAGATCCAGGCCAGCCATCAGGCCGACCCCGCTTTGGCGGCGCAGGAAATTCGCAGCTCGCGCCTGAGGCTTAACGAGTTTTGGGTTGACCTCAAAGTGCCGCGTTGGACGCCAGTCGTCTCCGTCTTCCAGAAAGAGTCGACCGTCGTTCGTTCTTTGAGTGCCTGCCGAATCCTTCGTGAAAACGGTTCCTATTCCGCTTTTCTGGAGATTCTCCGGGCTAGCCTGCTCGATCGCAAATTGCTGGAAGATCGGGAGACTGCCGGCAAACCTGTCCGACGTCCCGAGAGCCGGGACAGGCGTTGCGATGCTCTCCAAGGCCTGAACGGGAGACATCCCGCGCCGTTCGGCGTACCCCTCAACAAGTTCTTTGAATGCTTTCCCAGGGTCTTTCGAGAAATCGCCAGCATCAAGATCAAACCCTCGCTGCCTGGCATCAGTAAAGACATCAGCAGCGGTCACCTCAGACCGTCCTCTGATCGACTCCTTAGGAAATAGGACGTCACCATCAGACCGGCGGCCTTGTCCGTAATCCCGCTGCCCCCATGTCCTATCGGTTCTAAAGCCGGGATTTGCAACCACCTCACCAGTCGTCGCAAACCGGCCTGCCCTCGATTCAGGCATGTCAACGTCAAGGAAGTTGACAGCTGGATTACGGCTCGATTGCGCTCCGCCTCGGTTGTAATTACCTGCCGCGTACCCGTACTGAGGCTGATCGGGGTTGGCCCAGATGTAACCCTTCTGCCCATCTGGCCCAAGATCTGCTTCACTCAGTCCTTCGTAGGACAGCCTTCTTGGCTGAGCGCTTGGGGAGACAGTGATTTGACGGCGGATGTCCCCGCCCGGCGCACTCGTGCTTGTACCTGCACCACTGAGATCAGAGGGCTCGAAGCCTGTATAACCAGAAGGAACGAGTTCTTGCACCCGCTCCCTGGAGAACTGATCGATCAGTGCGAATGGGCCTTGCTCTAAATATCGCTTCCTCAGATAGGGATCCAAGGAATCCGCGCCGATCTCAGAAAGACTGAGCGCACGATTCGTTTTCTGGAAACCGTAATCGTCGCGATCAATTAGACCGAGCAAGGGCGTGGCACCGGCAAATAAACCTGCGCCAATCTTTGCCTGATTGTCTAATCGCTCCTTGTACTCCTTTTCTGCCCGTGTTTTCTTTGCTACGTCGCTCATTGGATCACTTCATCATTACTTCCGCCGAACAAAGCAGGAGTCGCCAAAGCGACTGCCAGCTGGGAAGCGTTATCTCCGTAGTATCTGCCTAGAAGGGTTAACAGACCCTCAATATCCCCCTTGCCACGCATGTTTTGGTTGTACTTAGAAAGATTTAGATTCTTGGCTACTTCAAATAGTTTCCTTGTTCGTGGGTCACTGGTGCCGCGCATTTCTTTTTGCATCTGCCGGACACTCGCTCCGCTGCCCGGCATCACGGCTGCTATCTCCTCAGGGATGTCTTGCAGGACACCTGGATATTTTTCGTCCAGTATTTTCCCAAGTTTTCCACCGATGCCAGCAGCGAATGGCCGAGCAGCCATTGCAGCTCCTCCTCCTAGGAGTGCTGACAGTGCAATCTCTTCTGGGCTCATATCAGTAAAGAGAGCTTGACCGCCAGCCGCAATTGCTGCACCTCCAAGCGTCTCAATCGCGTCTTGCAGTAGTGCGTTCTTCTGATAGGCGTTCCCCAGTCGGCCTAGGGCGTCCATTGCGAATCTTCTTGTCATGAGGTAAACCTCGAGCTGTAATACGCGCGGGGATTTCCTCGAGTTAAGTACCCCCTAGAACGTTGAGCTGCAGCGTTATAGGTGTTATTGATTGGAGCAACTGTCGACGTCTTGTCGCTGTCTGCGATAGAAGATTCGTTTGACAGGATTTCATCCTTATCATTGCCTGCATCAGCAACTGTTTTAACTTCGTTTACTACTTCACTCATCGACCCAACAGGAGCGTCTGTCGTTATTCCACCGCCTTCCTCAACTGCCTTGTTGAACGTCTCCTTGTATTGAACTTCGGGCTTAGGCGCTAATTCAGGTGACGGCAGAGCTTTGCCGTCTTTGCCCATGTGACCCGTCATATCTGGACGAGCACTGAAGTACCCGTTCTCCCCTATGTACTTCCTCCAATCAGGCTCTGAATACGCACCATATTCACCCGCGACTGCAGCCTTCCGATCTCCTCTTAAGTAAAGATTGGCTAGTTCAGCATCGTTTGTACCGCCGGCGGCAAATAAATAGTTACGCTCGAACGGTTTGTTTTGCGCATAATTGTACGCGCCCTTGGGAAGCAGGACGGGACGTGTTGATCTTCTACCGGCCTGGCCGGTGTAACTTGAGGCGACGTTATCTGGTCGCTTCTTTCCATCAGCACCTGTGTAAAAAGTCTTACCAGCTTGAACGTTCAGGGAATCAGCAGCCTTGCCACCGATCTCAACACCAGCTCCGGCAAGAGTTGTACGAATTTGGGCATCACTATATCCAGCCGCCCTAGCGCGATTCAGGGCGGACAGGCCAAAGCTGCCGCTCCCCATTTCATCTTCCGCCCCCGAAAAATTTGTCGGATCAAAAAAGCGGCCGGTTGATGGCAAGCCGTAGCTTCCTGAATAATCAGTGCTTTGCTTGGCGGCGTTATCAAACATGGACTGGGCCTTAGCCCCCACCGTGTAGCCCTTGCTCTTGGCTTCTGCCTGAATTTGCCCCAGGCTCTTACCAGCGTCTAACTGTTGCTGTACATAGGTGGCTCCGATGCCAGTCCTTTGGGCTGCTGCAGGAGCTGGCGCGGGGGCCGGTGCTCCACCGCCACCTCCGCCTCCGCCGCCACCTCCGGCAAACATGGCTGCTGCCTTGGGGCCGATCTCATATCCCCTAGCTGCAGCCTCTTGGTTAATCGAAGCAAGTGATCGCCCTGCCGCCAGTTGCTTCTGGACGTAAGCAGCGCCAATACCTGTACGTGCCATTTATCAACGCTCCTTCTTTGGCACGCAGTTCGGCACTTTCTTGCCGCCCTTCATCTTCATGCCGTAGGCCTCATAGCCTTCCCAGCACGCATCTTTGAGCTTGTCTCCTGCCTTGCGTACTGCCATGATCAGACCCTCTTGAGGAACCCCGGCAGATCCTGCCCATAGCCGGGATTCTTCAGAAGACGCTGCCGCAGCTTCTCCCGCATAACGGGATCATTGGCATTCGGGATTCCTTCGACATCACGGCCGGGGATCTTCGGATAACTCAGATCGAAGCTCGGGCTGCCTGCAACTTCGGGGGCCTTAGAAGCGTCCCGCAGCTCCATGGTTTCGACCCCGTACTCGTCACGATCGGGGCGATACTCCATCGTCCTTGCCTCCCCCTGATCGCCGGGGCGCAGAACCAAGTTGCTTAATGCCTTGACAAATCCATCGGCAATCACTTGATCCATCGATGGGTTCTGCTCACCCGTCTGGGCGGCGCGGCCCATATAAATGACGACGTCTTTCGGGTAATTAAACCCCTCGCCGGCCACTCGAAATGGCGAGATATCCTCGTAATGCATTCGGCCGGTCCCCTCATTAAATGTTCCGCCATACAAGCGACCATTCACAAATTTCCTTGTGTGATACGGATCCCTTGCAGTCATGGGACAAAATGAGCCTGTATAACAGTAATTCTAGAGATCTCTAACCCTTAAACCTTGCTCAAGCACGGGCCTCAATTGATCTGCTATTGGATAATGACGCAACAGTGCCCTCGCCTCACGCCTGACTTCACGCGGGATCCTTGGCGTTTCTTTTGTATCCGTTAGCCGCAAAAGAAAATCCCGAGCCGCCACCACAGATGCAATCTGCTGGGTGGGGCTCGAGATCATGCGCCGCTGGCGCTCAATTGCCATAGAGGTAATCCGCAATGATTGCCGAACCTTCTAGGTGCCAATTGGCGACCTGCTTCTCAACGGTCTCCCTGCCGATCTGCTCGCAGTGCAGGTCATAGAGACCGGTGTAGGTGCCAAGCAAGCCGGGCTCTGCAGACCCCCGGCCGTGAACCATGTAGAGGTACTCCATGTACTCAGCCCTGTTCTGGTCCAGCTGACAACGAGGCGAGGTGATCATTCCACTCTGGGATGCGCCATGCAAGCCTAGGCACTCCTGGCCGAATGACAAGGCTTGCATTCCGCCTGCTAGTCGCCATAATGGCGCCAGTTGCAGCCGACCATGCCCTGCCCCACTCGAGAGGAAATCGACGCCTATTACAAGGACTGGTGGCGTGAAAACTACATGCAGCCCTTGAACAAAACCCCGATGGGTCTGATCGACTTCCTGCTTGATTTCCACGCCAAGTATTGCGAGCAGCCCGCAGAAGTTGATAACCCTGGATTGACAGACTGAAAAGATTCCTAGACTTCAGGAATCGAACTATTCCTTATGTCTGCTGAAACCCTTGCAGTGATCGCCATCATTGTGGCCGCCGCTAGCGAGATCATCGGGATGAACAAGAGCCTGAGCAGCAATAGCGTTGTTCAACTGGTTCTGGCCGGCCTTAAATCCGCCTTCCCGAAAAAGAAATAGGCATGAGGGAGACCGAAAGCAGCCTGGGGCATCAAACCCTGGGCTGCTTTTTGGCGCAGTTCGAGGCAACCGCGTCGCCTGAACATGTCCACAGAAGACCAAGACCCGAAAAAACCGAAAGAGAACAAGTTTGAGTGGGCAGATGAAGGGGTCGCCACTCTGGTTCGCGTCATCATCCTCGGCTGGGCCGGGGCCATCTTGACCCTGAACTACGTCACCATCCCCGGCATTCCACAAAAGAATATCGACCCGACTTTCATTGCCAGCGTCTTTACTGGGACCCTCGCAACATTCGGAGTCGTCCCCGCCAAGAAGAAGGACGAGACCGACAAAGAAAGCCAGAAAAACCCCAAGGTTTAGTCATGAAAAACTTTCTTACCGCAGTTCTGGGTATTACCGCACTCTTTATTGCAACGCCCTCCAAGGCTGATATTTCTCACCAGCTCTCGACCTCGATCAAGCTCACCGTCGATGCAGCTGCATCGCAGACCACTCGCATTCCCTCGGTCTATACCGTTAGCGGCTCCAACATTCAGCTCGACACCGCCGGTGGACTGGGTTCTCTGACTGCTGGCTCCGGCGTCGGCTACACGCCAGCTGACTATTCGATTGTGACCGCCGGTGACGCCTTCAGCTTCTCGGAGTCCTACATCGAAGGCGACAGCATTGCCAGCGGAACCGCAGTCACTAGCGGCGTTGTTGGCACCCTGCCGACCGCAGGTCAAATGACGACAACAGCTGGCGGTGTCGCAGGCACCCTTGCCGGCAGCATCTCCTCGGACGGCACCTTCAGCATCACTGCCGGTGGTGCTGGCACCAGCGCACTGGGCCAGTTCACTTCGACCATCCTCGTGGACTGATCGATATGCGCTTCTTGCCTCTACTGCTAATCGTCTTCGCTGGATCAGCTCAAGCTGTTCCCGTTGTGCCTTCGTTTACCCAGGGCTCGATGACCTCGAGAACCGAAACCACAACGAAGATCAACGAGGTGATTAACTCGATAGATTTCAACACAGGTTATCAGTACAGCGTTTCAGGGCAGAACATTGCTCCCGCCTCGGGATCAATCTCGCCTCGAGCTGATACCGCAACAACGACTATCGAAGCAGGCAAGACCGCTACATGGACCCAACTGGACATGAGCAACAAGCCCCAATGGAATCTTGTCGATCCCGGCGGGGCCTTTCAATTTGTCGAAACGTACTCGGCTCCAGGTCTCGCAAACCAGACCATCATCGAAAGGCAAACCGACATCCAAAGCGTCACCGATACAACCTCTATCTTTCAGCGCTAATTGGACTACTCGTCGCCAGCCCCGCTCGCGCTGATGGTGCTGGGGGCGTTAGCGCTACGGCTGCTCCTGTCGCAAATAGCTCAGGCAGCGTCACCAACCAAGCCATCCAGGTCCTCCAAGGGCCGTACATCCAATCGGCGGTAGGCAATGGCGTGCAGTGCCAAGGGCCAACGCTCAACCTCTCGCCGTTTGTCACCCGCAGCTTCAGCTGGCAGCATCCCTACGAGTCCTATTACAGCGACCCAGTTTTCGATAATTCTGACCTGGATGACGACGGTGTGATCGACAACCCCGGTTCAGTCCTCTACTACAAGCCTGTTCGCACAGGCCAGAAGAACAACCACAACTGGAATTTTGGCTTCTCGGCCACGATTTCAATTCCCCTGGACGGCGGGATCCAGGAGCGCTGCAAGTCAGCCATGTCGACCCAAACCCAGATCCAGAAGCAGATCCTGGCAAACAAGCAACTCGACTACACTCTCGCCCGCTTGCGCCATTGCGGTGAGCTCAGCCAGAAAGGCATCCGCTTTAAGCCTGAGTCACCGTTCTTTTCTGTTTGCAGCGATGTGATTGCCGCAAATCAAACAGTCTCAATCGCACCGCATAGACACGAAGTGACCATCACCCCAGCTGATCTCGGGCTTCCCGAGCGATCTGATTTCGGATCCGCTGAGCAAGGATCCGCTCCCGCACTGAAGGGCGAGTAAGAAGATGGTCTTCGACCTCGTCGCGATTGGTGAGCTTCTTAAGGAGCTTTTTGATCAGTGGTTTGATCAGTTTCAGCAAGGCGTCACTCGTGGGCTTGGCCGCAAGTCCCGCCATCGCAGCCACGGTGGCGATCGTCGCCGTCATGGTTACCGCCGGCAGCGGAGGCAGGTACACCTCCGCTAGCTCCTGGACGTGATTCACCTTGGGCTCGATCGCTTGGATGCACTTGCCACCACGGATTACCTCGCCCTCTTTACATAGGGGCTTTGAACTACTGCGTTCTTCGGTCACAGCCGTATTGACCGGAGCGGCCGGGGGGATCTGCGATGCGACCTGCACGGGGCTGGGCGGGGCGGGAGGCTCGTTTTCAGCTGGCGGCACCTTGGGGATCTTTGCCGCGAACGTCGGCAAGACCCGATTCGGCTCGTAGTTCAAAGCATTGAACGACGGCATCGTCGCGCCGCAATAGGTCATCACCCCATTGGAGTCGCTCTCTGTCAACGCGGCCGATAGCGATGAGTCGATGTGCGCTTCGACGCACCCAGGTATTTCAACAACCGGGAGTGACATGTCGACAAAAGGAATTAACGCCGTTACTCCCACCTGCGGTGGCGGGGTTACGACGTCAATCCTGATGACTTCAATTCTGACTGCGCTGACCTCGATTCCTTGAATCGACTCAATCACTTGAAGATTGGCAGACCTGTCTTGACGTTGGCAGGACCTGGGATCAGGTCTTTTTGTGATTCCAGCAGGCTGTCTTTAAGTGACGCCATGTCCTTGGTTATGAACTCAAACTCCTCGGTGAGACGCTTCTCCAACTCGAGCGCCATCTCGCCTTTCATGAAATCGAGTTTGCCCTTGAGTTGATCGTAGGCCTGGAAAAAGCAGTAGTTAATAAAGACCAGATTGGCAGTGACGACAACCTTAAAAATGCCGTCCATTAGGAAAGCTGCTTTCTTCATTAAAGCTTGCGTGCGTACTGAACAATCACCAGGCCATGACCGCCCCTTGTTGGCAGCTTAGTTCCATTATTGATTTCACTGACAGTGGTCTGCTGGTAGTAACCGCAACCTCCGCCGCCACCAGCCAGCCCTCCGCTCCCAGCCTTGTTGTAAGCACTGGTTCCACCTCCGCCGCCGAGGATTCCGCCATTGCCAGCGTTAGGGCCGCCGTTAGTGTTATTCATCTTTCCACTTCCACCACCACCGGCACCCGGGCCACCATCCGTGCCTGGGGTCATTACGGCGTAAGAGCTCTGTACAAACATCATGCCGTCGCTACCGCCACCGCCACCAAAAAAGATGGTATTCGGGTTAACGATAAAAGCTCCATCTCCAGGCTGACCTTCTCTCGGTGAAAAGTCGCCGTAAGTCGTATAGAGACCATAGACACATCCCGCAGATCCAGCTACTCCCGCTATCCCCGAACCTCCGGGCTGACTGGTGTAATACGAGCTTGGGCTCTGACTCCTAGCAGGCACGCCGGCTGAACCGCCACCGGCTCCAGCGACGTAGCTACCGTTGCCCCCTACAGCGCCGATGCCACCACCCCCGCCTCCTGAGTAGGTACTGGCATTACCGCCAGCAAACCCGTCACTAATTCCATAAGGAGCAGGGGCAGAACCTCCACCACCTCCTCCGCAGTTATTGGTTGTGGAGTGATACCCCGCTCCGCCATTGCCACCACGGCGGTTGACGTCGCCGCCAATACCCATGCCGCCGACTCCGTGATTAAGCACACTCGCAGTGCCTCCGTTGGAGCCCACATTAGAGGCTTCACAGCCGCCACCATTGCCGCCTGTTGCACTGCAGTGGGAGCCAAAGCTCGATGAGCCGCTTACCACTGTGTAGTTATTCGGAGCTACACCGATCGTGATGTTCTCGGTGGCACCCAATGATGACGGATTGATCAGCTTGACAGCCAATCCACCACCACCACCGCCTTTATAGGTCGCTGTGTAGAGGTAGCCATCAGCGCCTGTTCCTCCGGCACCCCAAACATGAACAAGAATTGGCTTGCTCTCGTCGATGTCCGCCGGCTTTGTCCATACATGTACACCCGGCTTGGTGTACATCTTGTATTCGTTATACAGATAGCTTTTGAAGTTAGCCATATCGCCTACGCCACTTTGTACTGAATAATGATTAGGCCGTTGCCCCCATCACCGGCGTAAGCGTTGCCATTTCCGCCGCCGCCGCCGCCGCCGCCATTGCCGCCATTGCCTGCGCTTTGGTAGTGACATCCGCCACCACCGCCACCAAGGACGCCGCCGCCGCCGGCGCAGATGTAATAGCCGGTGGTGGTATACGCGCCTACGCCGCCGCCGCCGGCGCCGGGACCGCCGGGAGCTCCAGGCAGCACTGCGGCACCGGAGCTAACCAGGAGGCATGTACCACCACCACCACCACCACCGCCGAAGACGATCTCGTTCGGCGTCAGGATGGCACCTCCTTTACCCTGCCTGGCCGGTGCACCGCTGCCGCCGCCGTAGCTGGCGTAACCATAATAAGCCTGGGCTCCGGTGCCTCCAGCGCCGAGAATCCCGGGGCCGCCGTTGCCACAAGAGTAATAACTGGTGTTATTGGAGTCTTGGCCAGGACCTGCAGATCCACCACCACCACCACCGGTATAACTGCCGAATCCACCGACTCCACCTATACCGCCACCACCGCCACAGCCATAGGTACTGGCTGCGCCGCCGGCGTATCCGTCTGATTCCCCATAAGGAGCCGGGGCTGATCCGCCGCCGCCGCCGCCGAGGTTGGAACCTGTGGAGTAATAACCTTGCCCACCTCGTCCGCCGCGCTTGTTGTAGTCACCGTTCAGACCCAGGCCACCTACCCCGGCTAAGGCAGAGCCCTGATTATCAGTTGCGTTCCCGCCGCTGTTGCCACCGGTCGCGCTGCAATGGCTGCCAAAAGATGAGCTTCCGCCAACTCCGTTATATCCAGTAGCGCCCTGTCCGATAACAAGTGACTCGGTAGCACCAAGCGCTGATGTGTTGATGTACTTAACAGCTAGTCCGCCGCCGCCGCCGCCTCTGCTGTTCTCATTGGAAGTGTAGGATCCTGCGCCACCTGCGCCCCAGACATGAACCAGAATTCTGTCACCAATTAAGCCGGCTGGTTTCTCCCAGGTAAATGTACCGTTGTGCCAGAAGACTTCGAATTGATTGAACTCTCCCGGCAGCCCACCACCACCGCCGCCGCCACCACCGCCAGTAGCAGGGAATCTTCTACCCATCTGCTTGTCTTTATTGAAAAGTGGAGCTTCGGTTCAGTCTAGCTAGCGCTAATTGACGACTTAAGTGAACTTACGGGCGTACTGAACAATGACAAGCCCGTCACTCGTGAATGGGACGTTTGTAGCACTGTAATAGCCAACACCACCACCGCCACCGCCATTCCCACCGGTTGAGCAGGGGCAGTAGTTTCCACCACCACCACCACCACCTAATACCCCGCCGTTACCGGCAGGATGATAACCATTGAGACTTGTCATAGCTCCCGTTCCGCCGCCGCCACCGCCTGGGCCTCCAGACGAGGCAGGACACACAACTCTGCCACTGCTGCGATTGCAAACGACTCCGGCCGCACCGCCACCACCGCCGAAGTAGATCTGATTTGGCGTAAGAATTACTTCGCCGATACCTGCTTCACTTTGCGCACCCGAAGTCCCGCCATAGGTTGTGTAAATCAGAGAGCCTGATCCAGAGCTTCCGCCTGAACCTAAAAGGCCTCCTCCACCGGGCATCCCTACGTAGTAACTTGAAGGCGAATGAGACCATACCGGGGGCATCGCAGATCCACCGCCTGGGCCACCAACGTAGGCACCGCTGTGCGCTCCAGGTGCTCCAATGCCACCACCGCCACCGCCTGCATAGGTTGTAGCATTACCGCCAGCAAACCCGTCACTAATTCCATAAGGAGCAGGGGCAGAACCTCCACCACCTCCGCCGTTATTGACTGTATCGTAGTAATACCCATTTCCGCCCATACCACCACGGCGATTGACATCTCCGTTCAGCCCTAGGCCACCGACCCCATAACCAGTGACCCCCTGGTTGTCGGCATTATTTGCTCCACCATTGCCGCCGGTTGCGCTGCAGTGAGTGCCGAAAGACGAGGTTCCACCTGCTCCAGTGGGGATGTTATTACCTGCTCCAACGGTTATATTCTCGGTCGCATTCAATGATGCAAACGGGATCAACTTAACTGCCAATCCACCACCACCGCCACCATGTCCGGTTTGCGGCGTGTAACTGTAGTAATTGTCTCCAGAGCCGCCTGCGCCCCAAACATGAACAAGGATGGGCTTTGCATCATCTAGATCCGAGGGAATTGTCCACGCATGGGTCCCCTGCTGGTCGTAGATATCAATGCAATTGTATTCGTATGACCTGAAGTTAGTCATTCTCTTAGACCACCTTGTATTGAATAATAATTAGACCGGCTCCGCCCTTACCGCAATAAGATTGTCCGCCATATCCATTCCCACCACCACCACCGGCATTTCCGCCATGCCCTCCATACACGTAATGACTACCGCCGCCGCCGCCGCCAAGGATTCCGCCGCTGCCAGCTTTTCGATAAGTAGCGTGGGTTCCGGCTGCAGCGCACCCTCCACCACCGGCGCCGGGTCCTCCATCCCCCGCATTTGAGCCGTGATCATAGGTGCTTTGTACTGCGCTAATACTTCCTCCACCTCCACCGCCGCCAAAGAGAATCAAGTTTGGCTCGATAATCGCTTCGCCTTGTCCTTCTTGAGCGTTGGTAGAAGAACCGCCGCCATAAGTGAGGTATGTGTAACAGAGAGCGTTCCCATTTCCTCCAGGGCCCAGCCAGCCCGGGCCTCCTATGGAACCTCCGTTTGTGTAATCGCAGCTGCCCAGCCCAGGGCCTAACGAGCCACCGCCTCCTGCGCTTCCATAGCTCTGACTCCGTCCGCCTGCGCCTCCAATTCCGCCGCCGCCGCCGCCAGATCTTGTGGATGTTGCGTGTCCACCCTGATAACCATTAACCAGTCCCGATGGAGCAGGTGCGCTGCCTCCTCCGCCTCCTCCAGCATTTGTCGACCCGCCGTTATATCCATTACCACCTTCGCCGCCACGTCGATTGATGTCGCCGCCGATGCCGATGCCGCCAATCCCGTAGCCCGTGACTCCTTGATTGGCGGCGTTATTGCAACCGGAATTACCGCCAGTTGCAGAGCAGTGGCTACCAAAGCTCGACGATCCACCGACGGAAGAATAATTGGCCGAGCCTGCACCGATTGTCAGCGTCTCAGTTGCACCGAGCAGCGATACGTCAATGTATTTAATCGCTAACCCACCACCGCCACCACCGTGCCCAATCGGCGCTGTCGCGTCCCCACCTGAACCGCCGGCACCCCACACGTAGACCTTGATTCTGTTTCCGCCAAGATTGCTCGGCTTTGTCCAGGTAATGGTCCCGGCGTTGTTAAAAACCCTGACCATATTGAATTCACCAATGGTGACGCCGGCGGATGATCCGCCGCCACCGCCAGTGCCCGGGAACCTGCGCGACATCTGCTAGGCCCTCAGCTATAGATCTTGTCGAATGTTGCCTGACTAAGGACGCCGTCGCTCGTGAGACGAGTCAAGAGCTCTTCGTTCTCAGGGTCGTCGATATTCAGGTGATTGGTTGAGGCCATCACCTCGAGCATGTCCTCGACCTCTGCATCAGTCGCAGCCAAGGTTTTCAGAGCAAGCCGTTCCGACCGAGTCATTTGGGCCAGAATCGTTTCCCTAGTCAACACACGATCAGCAGCAACCGGAGGCTCTGGTTCTGCTGGGGGCTCAGGCTTCACCGCGACGCCGTCGACGATGGTGTCGCCAGGCTCAGCATCCTCGGGGATCTCGACAAACTGCTCCGCCAGGGCAGCCACAAAACAGCATCCCGGGTCGTCGCAGCAAACCTCGAGTACGAGGCCTTCGGGGGTCAAACGTCCGCACTTAGCCATTTATCAGGACTCCAGACCGTAAGCAACGAAGGAGATATCGCCATTGCCGGAACCGACAATCAGGCGTGCTCCAGATTCAAGGGTGATACCAGTGCGCTCGAACGCCGTATTTGCGTTCAGCGAAAAGTCGTATTCAACGTAATACTGGTTGGCAATAGCGCCAGTCGTCGCAGATTCCGATGCAGGAACCAGTGCGATTCGAACAGTATCTGCAGCTGCAGCTTGATTGCAAACTGAGAGAATCAGCGTCGTGGTGGCAGTCGCTGTCACCAACGCAGTGGTTGCGTAGGTAGGAGCACCGCCGCCTGGTTTAGCGGATCCTTTAATACCCGAAGCCATGCGAATTAAGCGATCAGTCGGGCAGTGTGACTGCCTCTTCTCTTAAGTATAAAGTCTATTCGCTTTACTCGTTCTCTCGGGTGATGTGATCCCTCAGGTCTTGCCGTGAGTTGATACGTTGTTCCGCTCCAGAGCGATTAACGGGATTGGATCGCTTTGTTTTTGCACGCAACATTTGCTGCTGCTTCGCTTTCAAAGCAGCAGCGCGCCTAAACATCAGAAGCCAACGAAGAAGGCGTATTGCCGGTCCGCGTTGCTGCTCGTATACAGACCAGCAATCAGGCGGGTCCAGTTTGCCGACTCGGGTGCACTACCCGGATCGGAGGTGCCATCCGATGTGTGGTCGGTCAGGCAAATGAAGTGATCAAGGTTGGGGGCAGTACCCGTCTGCACCAAATCACCTTTGAAGTAATCGGTGCTCGTCGTGTAAGCACCACGATTCTCTGTGCCGGCTGCGTACCGCTCCCAATTACCAGCGGTTAGGTCAGCAAGGACAGTCGCAGCAGACGTGAAGTTAGTGGTCGCTCGGTAGGCTTGGCCGAGATAGACGACGGCGTCGTCCTTCTTGTAAGCAGTGGCGGCAGCCCAATTGCCCTTGAAGTCGTAGCCTCCAGCGAGCAGTTCCCAGTAGCTGACATTCGGGGGCTCGTTACCAGTCGTCGGCGCAGTGGCCCGATAGGTGTTGCCGCCATGGGTGACAACTTGGTTGACCTGATAAGTCGTCGCGACATTCCAGGCGCCCAGGGCCTTGAGGCCACTGACCATGCGAGACCAGTGGGTCGTAGTGGTCGGGATGTTCCCGATCGTCGCAGTGGTGTTGATGTAGCAGAAAACGTCGCCACCATAAATGACGACGTCGTTGTATTCGTACTGAGTGGCTGCAGCGTAATCGCCCCGGAATTGAAAACGAAGCTTGCCGAGATCAATAATTGTGCTCATACGATCTCACAGTTCAGGTGTCCGGGATTTGCTGTAGACCAGCTGAAATTCAGAAGATTATCGGACCACACAGTCTCCTGATAGTCCTCAATGTTGATTATAGAAAGATCAGGGAGCTTCACCTCTGTCCCCCCAGCGTTTCTGACGATCGATAGATGACCTGTTGAGATGTCAAGTTTGAAGCTGTAGGCGGTCCTTCCTGCAGGTGCAACAAATGCATTTGCCTGCGGGTGTGGGCTTAGTACTTCCTGTACTAACTGGATAGACATCAGACGTCCTCGTAAACCGAGAGCCAAACAACAAAGGTGTCTACGGAACCGCCGTCGACTGTCGGGGCGTCGGCCTTCAGAATGTCGGTTGCGCCGAGCACCATCTTCTCCATTCCGGTCAAGCGTTTCTGCTCCCCGGGGCTGAGGCGCAGTTGCTTGGCCAAGTAGTAATTCGTTCCGCCGACATCCACAAGGATGTCAATTGGCAGCTCGAAGTCAGAGATATTTGCAACCGTTAAACCAGTCACGACCGATGTCGTGGCTGCGGGGACGGTGTACACCGTCTCAGGCGACGGCGCAGAGGACGGGCTCCCCACCGATGCCTGGAATCGCTTAAAGGTTGCCATCAGCCAAAAGCAAGAATATCGGTAACCGAAAGCTGAGATCCCATTGGAATCCAGCTATTCGTCGAGCCCGCTACATACATGCTAAAGGTGCCTAGCAGGGGCGAATACCAAATATCGCCCTGTTCAAAACCTGTTCCAGGTGCCGCATCCTGGATGAAAAATGTCATCTGGCATGGCACCCACTGCACAGATGCAGCCAGGTAGACCTTCAGGTAGCCGTCGACAGTGTCGTACCACAGGCTTCCATCGCTCGGTGTAGTCGGTGCCGTTGGTGAAACAACGACTGAGCCGCCACCACCGGCACCGCCAACTGACGACCAACCGCTACCCGAATAGACCTTTAGCAGGTTATTTGCGGTGTCATACCAGAGATCGCCGTCAACAGGTGATCCTGGTGGTGTAGCGCTGCGGGTGATGTTCCCGCCATTCACAATCCGGTCGGTTGCCGCAATCTCCTGCGGGATCCCGTTGACCAGAACCAGTGGATACCTATTCATTACGTTGTGAGGATCGGGGGAACAGGTTGCACGTCAAGTGTTGTTGATGAAATCGCTTGGCCAAGATGCACGGAGTACACGCCGCCTCCGCCTGGAGGTGTCAGCGTCATGGCGCCTGCGGTGTCAAGGAAATAGTCCTTGCCGGGCGATAAGCCAACCAAGCCCTCAATTGGCCCCCTTACTACAACTGTGACCGGCTGATCAGCTGCAGTGACAGCGCTTTTCACGAGTCCAAGCACATTTGCTTGCTCAAACGAGAAGATGCTTGTCGCTTTGTAGACCTTGCTATCTGCACTCTTGAGATAGACAACGTCTCCTTTGGCTAACACCTCTCCAGACGTGGCTGGAGCGAGCGCTGCCACTGATTGCGAGCCAGAACCGCCGCCGGTGATCGCGATCTGCAAATCAATAATGGCTGCGATAATCCCAGCTGTGTTTGATGGATAAGCCTTCACAGCTCCTCCCGCTGCCTGGATGCAAGTTGTTAGGGCGGCAATGATGCCAGCGGTATTCTCCGCATAACGCCCCTGATATAGCGGCGTTACCGACGGATTAAGAGGCTCTGTTGTCACGGCTATTAAAATGCCTCCACCTGTATTCTATTGAGCCTAAGGAACAATCTTCGGAGCATTTAGATCGTCCTCCTCCAGGAAACTTAAGACCGGATAATCGATACCACTTTTCGGCACTGTGGCCTGGAACTCGTTTGTGAGCTGATTGAAAATCTTCAGGTCCTGCGTCCCTCTCTTCATCCACCAATCATTGTTTCTGCACCATGTGGGGTCGGGCTGCTCCCTGTCATGCCAAAGCATCGGCGCCACGTTTGGTCGAATGGCATTTCGCACATCTCCGCCAGGGAAGATCACCATCCCTGCCGATTCAGCGACCGTTAGAACGAATCGATCCCAGCTCAGCCTGCGCTTTCTGAAGTACTCCAGGAACTCAGACGGCTTCATTGCTCGTTCGTACGACGCCATGAATTCGAGTAAGTCACGCTCGGCGGCTGTCGGATAGTCGTCAGGCTCCAGCCACGGCACTCCGCATGCCCACCGTTGCGCGTGGATGTGCTTGCACTCCCTCCTTAAGTCCCGCCTTTCGGGCAGTGTTCTCCACTGGCGGTAGTAGCCAACGCCCTCACTCTCCCAGGCAGAGAACACGCTGCGGTTGGCATTCGGCAGCGGGAACGTGTCCAGCGTTGCCTTTGCTGTTGGCACATCCAAGTTCGCCACAGCTCCGCCCAAGTGGTCTGGACAACAGCAAAAGAAGGAGAAGGACGAACATAGGTGCCGTGATCCATCTGATTTCCAGGTGACTGGGCTGTCCGGGTCGTACTTTTCCTTTGCCCAGTAGACGTTTTTGTTCCTCTCAACACGTCTGTACGGACGAGAGAGATCAAATGTCATCGTCAGGCTTCCGAGGCTGATGCCGATCAGGGTGAAGCCAACGCTGCCAACGTCTTTCTTGACTAGGTCATCTGGGAAATTCGGCCCACTTGCAGAGTCTTCGAACGTGTCACCAATGACCGAGTAGAAGATTCTCAGCTGATCCGTATTGAACTGGCTGCTCACATTGAGCGTCAGCGTATGGTTGCTCGGATCAGGATCAGCAGTGTTCAGAGTGATATCGGCAGCCTGGATCGGCTGCGGGAACATGAAGCTTCCCCTGACCCTTGTCGAGACATACCAGGCATTCTCAGAACTCGTCGAGCTCGGGAACAGTGTCACGACCTCTTTGCTGCCCTCCTCGTCGATCTCGTCGGTCAATGACGAGTTTGCATTCAGGAATCTTGCAAGAATGTTGAGTTGCCTGTCACCCCAACTGCGGCCCTTACCGAAGTAGTACTCCTGGCCAAGCTTCCAGCGCTTGTAGTCAGACCCTCTGTTGTACTGCTCAACCACAGTCGGGAACTGAACGGAACCGTACTGCCCAGCACCAGTTGTCGAGTCGGGGTACAGGCCTTTTGCTTTTGGACGAATGGGCTGACGCATCGACGGCAAGCCGAAGTTGCGCCCTGGATTACTGCCAAGCCCCTTGCCCATGAATCCGTATTAACGGAACCTTGATGCGTAATAGCCAGAGCTACTTGATGTACGCCCTGCCGCAAGCGAGCTGCTCGACTGCCCGGCAGATGGTGACTGCCTTCGAGTGGACACGATCTGCTGCACGACAGGCCCTTTGTTGGCAAGGACGCTATCGGTTAAGCCGCCTTCCTCCCTTGCCTGCTTGCTGATCTCACTCTCCTGTTTGCCAGCC
>Ga0255767_1001285_pt1 | contig 22325 bp, 24 predicted proteins | sample 071ome_24_FD_179967 | JGI IMG/M metagenome (GOLD analysis project Ga0255767, IMG submission 179967) | Coastal salt marsh microbial communities from the Groves Creek Marsh, Skidaway Island, Georgia - 071402CT metaG (version 2) | ecosystem: Environmental > Aquatic > Marine > Intertidal zone > Salt...
TTAGAATATATAGCAGGCTTTGCCAATTCAAATTGCTTCCATACATATTTATTTATTATAAGTTCTGGATAATTACTCATTTTCACCACCTGGCATATTCATAACCCATTTTAGCGCAGTTGTTCTACCTATGCCAGCGGCATTACCAGATTTTACTGCACTACCAAAATTCGACTCAAACCCTTTTGGATTCTCAAAATGTTGATAAAATCTAATTGCTCTTAAATATACTTGTTCAAAATAAGTATTATAAAATTCTTCAAACGCTGCAACAAATGATCCCCGTACACCCTCGCCACCTGGATTTTCTATTACGATTGGTCCAGCAGTAAAAAACTCATCTCCATTGTATTGAATAAACATAGCCTTTGCCTGAACAGCCTGAACTGTAATTGGAATACCTTCCTCCATAATCTCAGCCTTTTCATAAAATGGCTCTGACCCACCTTCTGGGATACTAGAAGATGTTACAAATTCGGAATCTATTTGTGCAGATTTTCCACTAAGTCTTTTCTTTAATTCCACAAGTCTTGAATCTGGATCTCCTACTGCTCCCCATTCATAAACGTGATGAAGCATTCCTGGATTTGTTCTTCCTAGTGTGTCAAGGTAGTCATAAAATGCATCAATACTTGTATCTGCTAGTCTACTTGCTACTGTTCTCTCTTGTGCCTTTGTTTCTCTTATAAACCCATTAGAATATGAAACAACATTGTTTAACATCTTCATTGCTTCTTTTCCGTCAAATTTTATGCTATACATTATAGTGCCACCTGCAAGTCTGATCTGCGTAGCAATATTCTATATCCCATAATATTATGAACTGCATCAAACATTGGCTCAATTGTATCTATTTCAAAATTTGTTGGCTCTGTGTCAGTTTCTGCCCAGGCAATTGATCCGAAAGGATCTTTGATATTACGAACCAAGATATCTGTTGGCCTGTAATGTGTACCATCTAAAGACTTATAAATATTTTCATTGGTACGCATATTTATTTTTACATCATACTCAAGAAACTTTTCTGATGTTAATTGAGTTCTCATTTGAGATTGTGGGTTTTCTTTAATTGCTGAACAATTAATGCTTCTATCCATTGTCCATGATCTTTGAAGTTCTCCAAAATCGTTCTGGCTTTTTGTAGCATAATAAATATCTGCAGTCATGGGGTAGAAAAGACCATTAAGATTGCCTTGGGGTAGCATTAGATCACCCCAGGAATTATTCTATTCTTATATCCCGATAGAATTTTGTCTGCAATAAGATTTCCTGTTCCCGTGGTTATACCCTTGCCAAACTTAACCTTAAACTCATTGTTGTCAAACTCTTCGATATATCTGTTGATATATCTCATGTTGTCATTTGTAATATCTTGCATGATAAGCTCGCAAGCTTCTTGGATATCTTCTGGAACAACGATGTATCCAAAATCTCCATCTACAAGATAATCATATCCACTAAAAAAGTCTGTGTCAAGATACCTATCTCGCCAAACATGCTTATATTCCATTTTATTTACTTGTGCTACAGAGGTAACAATAGATGTTCCATCTACACTTATTTTATATTTCTGAAGATCAGAGTCTTCATAATCATATATTTTTACACCATTTTCATATAAATAATAAAGTGTTTGAATTTTTTCATCTAGTGGCAGGTAGTCAAGGCCCATTCCATATATTTCTTTTTCTTTTCTTTGGAAATCAAATTTTCCTGCTTCAGACTCAATAATTTTTCTGGCTACCTTTTCAATTTGAATTGCCTGTGCCGTTGTAATTCCTAATTTATTTTTTACGCTTGTAATGTCACAATATGGTTTTACAACATCCACTCCATCAGTTATTACCAAAGCACTGGCAGAAGTATAAACTGTTGCTTTAAGACTTCCGGTATAGGTAAGGTAACGATCATCAAGTCCAAAGGTTACAATTTTAGAAGAATTAGATGTGGCACTAGTTGAATAGGTGCTTCCAGTTGTCAGGTCATCGTATGACAATATATATAGTGTTGATGCGTCTGGTACGCTAAATGAAACCTCTACGGTTGTTGTCTCTGGAAGTCTAAGCGTTTCCATTTACACTCCGTAAGCGACAGCAACTTCTTCTGGTGTCGCCTCTCTTACTTTATTTGAAATAGTCATCCATGCTTCAGCATTTTCTGGGTCAAGAACTGTATACCCCTTTTCCAGTCTTCCATAACTTGGATGAAAAAGATTACCAGAAGAGAATACTGCTACTTTACTTGGCTTTTTTTCTGCCTTTGTAGTCTTTTTTGCAGTTGTTTTCTTTGCGGTCACAATATCCTCCTATTTTATTTAATTATATCATCTATAAAAGTGTTGAAGGGGAGCCATATTTCAGACTCCCCTCCAAACTACTTGATAAAGAGATTACTTGCTGCCGTAGGCAACTGCGTCTGTCTCTTCGATCTGAACACCAAAGCGAACGAATACTGTGTACTCTACTGTGTCCTTCTTTGGCTTGAACTCGCGGTGGACTGTAACATCTCTCTGGAATCCCCAGATACGATTCTCTGGGAATGTGAGTGAGACATAATCGTCTGGTAGGTATGGAACCTCTACCATTGGTAGTCCGAGAACGCGGTACTGTAGTGGAGCACCAACAACCTGTGGTACAGTTCCATCAACAATTCTCTCAACGATGCGCTCGCTGTTGTAATTACCAGTCTGAGCAAGGTTGTTGAGAAGTGAAGATGTTGTTGGTGAACCAGCGTAGAACTTCATGGCTGAACGTGAACCACGGTACTTTCTTGGCATTGCAAGAATAATATCCTGTAGATCCTGTACTGTCCATGTGCTACCACTTGAGGTTACAGCAGCGGCTTGATTGCCACCAGCTGTCTCCTTTGCGTGGAAGCCCTCCATGATGCTAAGGAACGCATTTGTTCCAGAGCCTGTTCCGTTGATAGCTAGATCCTCTAGATCGTTAGCGAATGCACGGGTCATTGTGCGAACCAAGTGGTCCTCTAGACCTGCACCTTCGATGTTGTCCTCTAGAGCTTCAGTTGAAACCTCCCAATCCAAACGGATCTTCTTGGTGGTAACCTCAACCTTAGTAAAAGCAACATCGGCATTTGTGTAAGTTGCATCAGCCTGTGATGCTGCACGAATTACACGCTCGCCAACGTTTAGCTTCTCTAGCTCTGCTGTATTGGAACGCATTGTTACTCTGCGACCATCTTGTGCTAGTACCTGCTGCTCCCAAATGTATTCGATGAACTGGCGAGACTGCTCAGGATTGAGAATACCGCCATCATCGGTTGTGCTGCCAACAACACCGAGGTCACCAGCGGCTGGGTTTGTTACGCCCCCAATACCACCAGAAACTACTGAGCCTGTTGCAGCTGCCTTCTCTAGGATTTCGTCTGACATTTTTTATTTCACCTCCTATTTATTTACCGATATAAGTCAGCGGCTTTGAGGAAACGACCGCCCCACATCGACTTTTCAGTTGTATTTTCTTCCTGCACGATCCCGCCAAGATCGCCAGACTTGCGAACGGCTGTGTCAGCTTCTACAGCATCAACACGCCCTTCAAACTCTGTTACATTGCCTTTTACAGTTGTTACTTCCTCTTGTACGCCGTCTAGAGATTTCTTCATCTCTGCGACCTGCTCTGCAATGCCCTTAACTACTGCAGCTAGATCTCCTAGTGAATCTGCAACAGAATCCTTGATCTCGCTAACAGCCTTTGCCAAGTCATCTGTGCTGCCTTCTTCATTAGGAGTTGTGGACTTTTCGACTACCTCTTCAGTTGTGGCCTCTTCTGTCTCTTCTGCCTTTTCTACTGTCTCTTCGGCAGAGTCCTCAACAGCGTCCTCTGACTTATCTACAGCCTCAACATCTTCTGCTGCATCCTCTGCTTTTTCTACAACTTCTTCTGTTGTCTCTTCAGCAGGCTCTTCAACAGTCTCTGCTTCTACTGCAGCGTCCTCTGACTTCTCAATTGGAGTAGCCTCTTCTGAAGACTTTTTATTTAGAATTCCCACGTTACTTCCCTCCTTTTCAATATTTTCGTCAGCAATTGACTTGGCTATGTCTTCGTCAATCGCCTTATTTTTATCAGATTTTCCATCTGAAACCTTTTCAAATGATGTAATCAAAGATTTTACGACCTCTGCTTTATTTACATCATTGCTCTCTACAAAACCAATGTTAGTCATGTGCTTACTGCAATCTGGACAACTATAATCTGACTTATCACTTAAGATAACATTGTCACTAGTTGGACACCAGTATACATTTTCAAGATAATTCTTTTCTACCTTCTCTTCTGTAGCATTAAGTTTTTGTACAGAGACAATGTTAGAGTCTGGATTTGCTGGATTATCAACAAGTGAAAGCTCGTAAAGATCGTAGTCCTTGATTACCCGAACTGGCTTATCAAGTTGCTTGTTGTACATTTCTTCTGAGTCATTAATGCTTCCACCAATTGAGAATCCAGTAAGGATGCCTTCGTTAATTTTATGCCAGGTATCTTCTGCTCCCTTAGATACATAAACGTCTACATAAATACCATTATAAAATTCGTCGTTATTTTTATCAAAATATTTGTCTTGCTTAAATGAAACAACCTTGCCTACTGCAAGTGGAGTATGTTGTTCACGAACATTTCCGCGAAACTCATCAAAAGCCTTTGCCGAGGCATCAGAATTTACAATGTCGCCTTGTTTATCAATGCTGTCTGTTGTAGCCCAGCCTGAAACAATTCTTCTGTCTTTGTCTACCTTACTAATAGGCATACGGACGGAAATATTGTTGCCGTCTGTGCTCCAATAAGCTTTTTCAAAATTAGCCATATCAAACCCATTATATACTATGTTTATAGTATTTTATCACAATTTTATAAAATTATGCAGTTACTCTGCCTTCTCCACCTGGATTTCTTCCAGTTTCTGTTGCGGGGGAGTCGGTAGCATTATTTTGACGCTCTGTATCTCTTTGTCTATCTCCAGTAATTTGTGCTCTTGACTCTGCTCTTTGTTGTGCTGTTAGTTCAACTGGTGACTGACCACCATCTCGTACAGGCATACCCATTCTTTGTCTTACTTCATTTGGAACAATAACCTGAGTCTTGAGATATCTTTCGTCAATCTGGCTTTGTGTATTTTCATCTGTCAATGTGAATTCATTTAGCCTAAAGTTAAACATGTCTGTTTTTTCTTTTACTATTTTATTAATTACCTTTTCAAGTGTTCTTTGTGCTGGTCGTGCAACTTGTTCTTTGAATGTGCGATCTGACGCTAGTGCAGCAGCAATAGACATTCCCTGCCCACCGCCAACTTTAGAAATTGGTGTTTGATGTGCCATAAGAATGTCTTCACGATTGGACTTACGATATTTTTCGAACGAGCCTTCTTGTACCCCGTTTTCAATTGGCTCCATGTTGAACTCTACTTTATTGTCTCCCGTATCTCCAGGAAGTGGAATGTAAAGTGTTCTATGGCTTTGCCCTTTAAGTCCAGACTGAAGGAATCTGAATAGCTTATCTTCTGCATCTGTACTTAGCTTTGCACCCTTAAGAGTAACTATGTATCGCGGTACTGCCTTATTTTCAAAGTAGTCAATATTATAACGACCAGCAAGTGTGTCACCTACTAGTGATGTAGAGGCAGCCAAGATATCTGGCACTCCATAATAACTATTACGAGGAGTATATTTCTTAATATGAATTAGCTCGTTTGGTCGTGGATCTGTTGTTACATTATTTGGTGTTTTTACATCTTGAAAATTTCTAAAGAATACTGTTCTTTGATTAACTACCTGAATGTATCCGTCACGCTCTCTTCTAACGCGAATAGTTGTTGCAGGAATATGACCTATATATCCAATTTCTCCAGAAGTTGTTCTTCCTACCTCAATATATCCATTACCAGTTGCCTCATAATCAGTAAAGGTTTTTTCAAGAACATGAGTAAGAGTATCTTCATCATTAAGATCTTCAAGCCATTCCATAACCATGGCTTTTGCTCTATCAGCCTTTCTTTGTGCACGCATTCTTTGATCATCATTGCCAGCATCTTCAATTCTATCCATAAGATTAGGAGTTGCCTCTAGATGATATCCAAGTCCAACGATGTTTGATACCTTGGCATTTACTGCTGCGTGATTCGCAAAGTTTGTTTCATAAAAATTAGCAAGTTCATCAAGATTGTATGTTGGAACAATAACATCAAACAGTCCATATGCAGTTGTAATATCCATATCTGGAATTAGCTGCTTTGACTTTGCCCCGTCTTGTCCTGTCCAAACTTTATTTAGTCTAGAAACACGACGCTTAAAGTTAGGGTGAAGGCCGCTATAGGACTTAACTGTTTCTATATCAGCATTAAACGGATCAAACTTTGTTATCTTATTTGACTGAGGATTGTCAATTCTTGCTCTACCCTCGTAATCATCATTCTCCATGTGCCTTTATTCCCTTTTCTGCATCATACCAAGCACCTAAGTCTGTTTCGCTAGGAATGAATCCTTCTCTCATTCTATCGACTTGCTCAGAATACTCTTCTTCTGTAATTCTTCTTTGTCCTGCTCTAAATACTGCTTCGCCCTCAGAAAATCCGTAATGAGCAGCAGCCTTAGTTATTTTTGAAATAGCAGTAATATCACCACGACGGGCTGGAATATTCATGATATTACCATTTCCATCGTCCACTATTTTTCCTTCTGGTGTTCTCCAGACATATATACCGTCGTCACCCTGCTTGTCAATGACAGTTATTCGGGGTTGAGGCATATTCATGACACTAATTGTACCATATTAAACGGGTTTTCCGCTAAATGTTGTCCACTTAATGTCACTATATACACTTACTTCTTCAAAATTTACAGATAAAGTGGAGGAGTCCTGAGCAACTATGTTTGATAATCCTAAATGAGATTCAAAAACATCGTCAACTTTTCTTAAAATTGATCTTTCAAATACCGTTATATTATTAAATAAGGTTCCAGGGTAGATTTCTAATTGACCTCTAATTGCATCAAGTGTTACTGGATTTTCAAAACGTATTGTGATAAGCGACCAAGTTAGTGGCTCTATATAAACATCTTGCTTAATACCATTTTGATACATTACGAGTTCTTCTGTTAACGTATCGGAAAGTAGTCCGTAAAGATACGGAACAAGTTTTGCTCTTTTGCCACCTGTTTCTGGTTCTATGTAAAGGTCGTACCTAGTATCTTGATAGGAAATGGAAAGCATTCTTTCTCTTGAGCTAAACTGCTTTGCCTTATTATAGAATGACCACATATGAATTCCGTGCATAGAATAGTCTGATTTTCTGTCTTGATTGAGTGGTATTGATATTCCTCTTCTAAATGATTCTGATGCGGTATCTTCTAGTGTTGGATAAGGAATAGTTTGTATTCCAGAGTCTCCTGTCAAATAAAGATACGGTGTTGAATCTTTATAAATTAAATATGGATTTTTTGCCTTATTTATATAAGATATTCCTTCTCTACTAAATGGATATAGATTGTTTCCCGTAGAAGTTGTTATTGGATATAGTGATGCTTCATCATATGCTAGGGAAGCAATAGACATTCTTTGTATTGTTACAGGAGATGTATTTATTCCTGGGGACTTTAATTCCATATGAATAGTTATGTGTGCATTGTTAAAATCAATGATATTTTTAGGAGCAAAAATTATAGTATCGTTTACCACATTAAATTTTGTAATATCAATATTTGATGAAATATTTTCAAAATCAACATACCTATTAGAATCTAGATTCTTAGTTACTGTGTAATTTGAATATGACACCTTGCCTACGTCTTCATAGTTTTGTAGCGTTACATAAGTTTTTAAATTTTCTTGAGAGTCGAAAGAGTCTTGTGCAATTATTGATGTTGGATAATCAATATTGAATTGTAAAAAGTCTAGATCGTAGCTCTCTCTTTGACCATTTGAGTTTAATACATATGTTCCTAGAGCAGAAAGAGGAATAGAATCTTCCCAGTAACCAGAACATGCAACGTCCATAATTAAGGAGTTGTTTGCCTTTTTAAACAACATGGTATAGTTTCCAACATAATCAAATGGTTCATCGCTTAAAGATAGCTGAATAGAGTCATCATAATATCCTACACCCTGGCTATCAAAATATGTGGAAAGATCTTTTCTGGTAAAGAATTTATTATTAAAAGTCATTCTATAGATTTTTCCTGGAAACTGATCTTCTTCATTTCCACCGACATTTAATCTAATGTTTTGTGGAACAGAGAAAAACTTTTTAATTATTGCAGCATACGATGTTGATAGTGTGTCAATTTTTATTCCAGCAATGAAATGCGTATCTGCTGCCCCTGGGGTAAAGTCAAAACTTTTGATTGTTGTTGTGTTATAAATATACTTTATTTTGCTGTCTGAGTCATCAAATATAATTTTGAAGATATCTCCCGTAGCATTGTTTTTAAAGTGCATAATTGTTGCTTCAGTTCCAGAATCAATTTCTGTAAGTTCTGATGTGTTTAAAGAAAACAATCCAAACAAGGAATTGATGGGGTCTGAAAGAATATTTAATGAATCAAATACTATTGCTCCATAGACATTGTTGTATGTACTAATTGGCTTTAGTTTAATATAAAAGTCATCTTCCCTATCTTCTTGGAAAGTAAAGTTATCAAATAATGGTTCAATTTCTCTTGCAGAAGATAGCTGTCGCCAAACACTTGAAAGCCATTGATACCATGTTCTACTTCTAATTCCCTGCCAACTTCTTCTTTGCCTATCAACATTAAATGCTGTTAAATCCTGACCAAAGTATCTAATCTCTGGCAAATCATATGTAGGAAGAGTAATAAACTTTGAATCAGCATTTATATTCGAATAAAATCCAGCAAACCACTTTGTCATGTCTGGGTATATAAGATTATGAGAATATTTGGCAAATGAAAAATCAATAGGAACGGATGTAGAACCAAACTTTCTTGTTACTTCATTTGCAGGGCCAACGCCTTGACCATATACGAACTTCTTTTTAGCAAGTTGTTCTTGAACAACATATGGATATATTGCCAAGCAGTCTATTTCAAATTTTTTAATTTCTGATGTACTATAAAATCCTACCCAGTCATTACTGAGGGCACCAGATTCTGGAAAATCAACATCTCTAGATATAAGATTTTGCTCAATAACTAAGTCTCCATTTATAAGAACGCTCATGTATATTTCTGTGTATCTAATATCAATAAGCATTGGCCTGTACCATTTTCCTACATAGTAAGATTTTTCGTATGGACCAATTCTTAAAATAATAAATTCTTTATCAACATACAAACCATCGTTACTTGCTACTGGACCAAATATTTTTGTTTTCGATGTTACCTCTGGATATATTTTTAACCAGAACTCTGCTGTCATTTCTTTATATTTACCATCATTGTGCAAAAATCCACGGCCTGGAAATACTATTGAAGGCATGTTATATGATGACGAATATATTTCTGTAATGTCTCCAGAGCCAAAGACCATTGGAAGCTTGGTATTCTTTGCAAGCATCTTATTGTCTTCTATAAAATAATATCCACGATATTCGTCAGACAATCCATATGCATCAGATATAGTTGTATCAAATAGTGATGGTGATGCAGAAAGAGTACCGCCTATTGCAAAGTTAAGATCTGCCGATGCCGTTATTGATGTAAAGGGTATAGGGACAGTTCCCTGTGTTTCATGATTAAATTGTTCTGACCATTGTCCTACAGAAAATTGGTAAAGAGAATATGTTTTTTCTGATCCCGTGTGAACAACATTAAGATAGGGAGTCATTGTTCCTGACGATGGTAGATCCATAGTATGATAAATTCTTGTCCAGGCATTTTTTGTTAGATTCTCATAAGTCTTTGTGTAAGTATTTCCACCGTATTGAAAACCTATTTGCAATTCGGATATATCGGTATCATATGTATAAATAAATGCATTTATGCATACCGTTGGAATGTCTGTATCTATATCATCAGGAGCTATAAAGGTCTGTGTTGTAATAGTTGTTGCAGAAGCAGAACCAGCAAAGCTATCAATCTCCAAGAATACATCAGCAATGCCTACTGTTTCCTGTGGCTTTTCTGTAGGTGGGTTTGCAACGCTAGCAGAAGAGCCTCCTACAACATTGTAGATGGGACTTGCAGATATTAGTGACAGATATGAAAAATCATCATCAAGACTCCACAAGGCCATGGGGTGCTGAGAAAATGCTTCTGCAGAATAAAGATTGAAGATGTTTTGAGTCATGTTTCTCCCTATTTTATTATATCAGGAGACTAACTGACTGTTGCAACTTCTCCAATATCAACTATTTCACATGCACCTGCAACACAACTTAACTCTTGTGAACCTGTTGTTCCATCTTCTGTCTCATAGACAGTAAGCATTTCCCAGGGAATATTCTTGGGCATATTCTTAACTGCCTCGTCATATTCTTCCTTAGTACATGACTGATATGGTGCTTGCTTATAGGTATGCTCTGATGCTGGTAGGAATGATACTCCACCAATATGGTCAAAATTGTCAAATACCCATGCACCTACCTGCATCCATTCATCTTCATGAACATTGACGGTTACAGATGGATTATGCTCTGTCCAATGATTACGATATATCTTCCACATCTCTAGGTGATCAATGGCAGAAATATTTTCTGTAACTACCGCGTTCTTTGGAGCCTTAACGGGGAAGTAGAAAACAGTTGTATCATTTGGCTTCATTACATCTGGCTCATTTGGAATTCCACAATCAATAAGGAATCGTGTTAGTGGATCTTTATTATCTCCACGAACAGAACGAATATAATATTCTGAATACCATGGATGAATACCACTTGATACTCCAGTCAACTGCGATACTGTTCCAGAAGGCTTAACGCAAGTAACAGACATGGAATGATTAATTCCAAGCTTTTCTGCTTCCTTCTTATTTGTTTCTACTGCCGAATCCCGTAAGGAGTCAAGCAGGTTCTCTAACTTTTTTGTTCCTGTGCAGGTAAGTGTATTTCCATAAATACCCGTGAGTGATACTCCAAGTAGTCTTTCTTCCTCGCAGTTATCTTTCCACGACTTACGAATGTACTTGAAGTTTGTAAGAGTAGATTGCCAGGTTCCAAAAATGGAAGCAAGTTCTACCTTCCTCTTAAGATCTTCTTCTGTATCGGATGCTTCAATAATTACCTCTGTCAAATTACAAAACTCATTGGGTCGTAGAAGAATCTCACCACATGGGTTGGTTCCTGCTACCTTAGAAGAATCACGACGACCGAAACTATCAATGTGCTTGCGAACACTATCAAGGTTATAAATTCCTCTTTCCCCTGATTTTGACTCATAAAGGTTTCTCCACTCACGCAGGAACTGCGCTGTATTTGGCTTCATGTTGTAAACAGCAGAGTTATTTGCTAGAGCACGCTGGCCTTCATTCTCCCACCAATTTCCGCTCTTTGCCTTTGCCATTTCAAAGTCATCAAGATTGGATAGTGAGATAAGTGCAGAACGACGAACGCCACCTACAACAACTACCTCTCCTATTTTACACATAATATCGTGTGCCTCAATTGGCTTGAGTCTACGTCCCGCTGCATTTCTAAATATATCAACGGTGAATTGGAATAGTGCATGTAATGGCTCTGGGCCTGATGCACGACCACCAAAAGTGTTCAGCCTTGCTCCTGCTGGACGAACCTTTGTCGTGTCCCAATTAGGAATCTGACCTTGATACAAAAGAGCAACAAGTTCTTTGTACGCCTTTGCCCAACCAAGCTTAGAATCCTCAACGACAATAGTTGTTCCTGTTGGAAACATCTGTTCTGCTACAACGGGTAGTTGATCTGTATACTTTTGCTCAACACTAAATCCAACACCTGTACCGTTCATAAGAATATACATTGATTCATCAAATGCTCTTGGGCTATCGACAGCGATGAATGAACAATTATAAGCAGCAATGTGATCTCGTTCAAGGGCTGGGCCTGCAGTCATCATTGCACGCATAGACGGCATAATTTTGTGATTGATTATTGCATTACGAATTTCGTCAAAGAGTGGTGCATTATCTTTGTATTCGTAGTTGTTGACAAGATGGTTCTTCATGAAGTTCATAAGTCTATCGACTGTTTCCACCCATGTCTCTCGCCTGTTTTCTTCTTCAATCCACCTAGCGTATCTGCTGATGTGGATGAAATTTCTGTAGTGATCGTTTATCGAACCGTTATCATTAATGAGAGACAATTAAAAACACTTCCTTTGTTAGAATTATGAGTGAGATATAATTCTATCAGAATTTTAAGGAGAGTCAACATGGAACTAACAATTCAAGAGGTGCACAGTTATAACGATTTGGTAAAGGAAGGTATAGAAAAGCCCCTTGATCTACCTGGCTGTGACACAAGTGAATTTGGGGGACTGGTGATGCCTAGACTAGACGAGGATGATCGTGTATACTTCTACGATCTTGCGTCAGGCGTTAGTGTCTACCCAGGAATAAACACAGTAGAAAAAATCAAGAAAGCTATTGACAAAGTAAAAATCAAGGAGTAAACTGTAGGGTGGTTAGGGAGGGGAAGGTATTACTAATAAATACTTTTATAGTATTTAATATATAAGTATATATAGATAGCTTACACAATTTTGTGACATTTCTGCTATGTACATTTGACATTTCTCTTGATATTCTGTATTCTTAATAAGTTGCCGCCACAGGAGGAAATATGACGAAAACAAAACTACTAGGAGGTATTGTGGGAATCATGATGTTGTTTGCTACCCCCGCTTATGCCTCTGATGGGGTGAATGCTAAGTCATCACCAACTGCGACGGGAAAAGTCGTATACCTTAGCAATGAGCATCGTGCTGCTAGGTCTAAGGATGCTGACGATATGAAGGGCTATGAGCTATCTTTGTATCGCGGTAAATGGTTCGATTCTAAATGGGAAAATTCTCGTAAATGTATTATGAAACGTGAATCCCGTTTTTCTTATCGGGCTGCCAACAAATCATCCTCTGCTCGGGGAGCTTATCAATTCTTGGACTCTCAATGGAGAGATGGGCTTGTCTGGATGATGTTGAAGGAATCCAAGAAAACAAAAGATGGTTTATCAGCCGAAATCAAAACTTTGTTTGATAAGCCAATTCATAAGTGGTCACGGTACTATCAAGACCGTGCTTTTTATACCGCTTGGCAAGACGGCAGGGGTAAGAAACATTGGTATTACCCTGGTCATAACTGTTACTAAATAGATTAGCGGGGCAGAAACCTTATTTCATAGGTGGCAACATTCTGCCCTGCTTTTCTATTGCTCTCTAATTTGATGCATGACTTCATCCCATTCGCCACCACGGATTTCCATGCTTTGATATTGTGCAATACCTTCTAGATTTCTTTCACGATCTTCTTTACGAACTCTTGGGTCTATCAAGGCTTCTAGATGCTCTAGCCACTCGTTTTCATTTGTAGCCATTCTTCCTATACCCTGTTGATTCAAAAGCTCGTATTCAGGGCTGTATGACGTTATAAAAGGCACACCAGCAGCAGCATATTCAAGACCTTTGATACACGATTTGGCATGATTAAATTGAACATCATTTAATGGCACAAGTCCAGCATTTATCTTTCTAAACATCTGGGGGTAGCGACTAATAGGCTGCATAGATTCTGTAGAAGTCTTGACAGTTTTAGGAATACCTAGTTGATCTTTTGCATACTTTGCATTTTTGATATGTCCTGAATGATGAAACTCTAATCTGTTCTTTTCTAGAAACTGACCAAAGAAAGGATTAAGTTGTTCTAGATCCCTGCTTCTCCATGGAGTTGCACCTACCCAACCAAATGTTGGAAGATACCTGGCATGATCATTTTTCTTTTTCCATCTATCTTCAGTTTCTAAATCAATGCCATTACGAACGAGGTACACGTTGTCATAGCCTTTTTCATTTTTATAAAAGTCATAAAGAAACGGGGTGGAAGTAATAATCGCATCTGCACTATTAATGATTCTCATATAGTGTTCACGATTATTTTTGGGATTAGCTTCTGGATCAGTCATTTTATGAGCAAGATTAGATTCGTCTAATCCTTCAAACCAATCGTCAATGTCTACAACAATTTTTTGACCCATCTCCCGTGCTTTGTCAACTTTATTTGCAACATTCTCAAGCATGATGAGTTTAAATAAAATTATGTCCCAGCCGTGAATGGCTTTATCATCGGGGATAAGCATTCCAAAACCATGTTCTTCATTCCAGCCTGGAAATCCAATACCTGTTTCCCAGCCATGCTTTTCTAATTCCTTCATAGGAAGGAAGCATCTATACCATGCACAGCCATTAGGCTCTAAGGGCTTAGTTCCAAAAGCCCAGTCAAAAGTTAAAAAGGTAACAGTTGGTTTTTTGTTTGTCATACATCTCCAATAATCCGATCAATTATAGCAAAGAAAAAGGGGTAGCACAATAGCTACCCCTCATTCTTATAATAATTAATCAACTAGTGAAGGTGAGTCCTTCTTAGGACCAATATTTGCAGAGACAATTGAGGTGGCATATGATAGTAGTGCAGCACCAATAGACGCACCTAGCAATGTCTGCCAATCAGCAACAAATGCATCAAATAGTGATTCAGCACCTGCGAGTGCTAAAAATGTCTGTGCTAGTGTCTTCACGGCTCTTTCCGATGCCTCAATCCAGAACTTCTTAGTGAACATTAAAATTCCTTTCGTCGTCACTTTCGTCGTATATTGTATCATCAAAATCATCTTCATACAACTCTTCTGCTTCTTCTGCATAAAGATTGTTTTGTTTATCTTGTAGGCTCATAGGTTTCCAAAGCTTTACATCTTCATATGCTGCACCACCAATATAAGCGGCTATAACAGCACCTACAAGGCCAAAAGCACCCAAAGCTAGGGTTTCGTTAAGAGAATTTGATTCCCCCCAAATTGCTACATAAGCAATAAGAATAAATCCAAAAACAAGGGAAGAAAAAACTGCCCTGCGTCGTAATTTCCATGATGGTTGATTCATATGAATATTGTAGCAAAATGTGTTTTCTACGCAGTCCTCACTCGCACAATCACAACACCGCTGCCGCCGTTGCCGCCGTCAAGCGATTGACCGCCACCCGCAGCACCGCCTCCGGTATTCGCCGTACCGTTGATAGAACCGGATGTGCCACCACCGTCAGTTCCGGTAGCAACACCCGCTGAACCCGATCCTGCACCGCCTCCTGCGCGACCGACGCTTGATCCTGTGATGCTGGACGACAAGCCTGCACCACCGTTGCCGCCGGATGTAGAACTTCCCACAGCACCCACGCCACCCGCACCGCCACCGCCACCGGAGCCAAGCGTGGTTGTGCCAGAGTCGCCACCGTTATTGCCAAGGCCGCTTACACCGGAGCCACCAGATGACGCTGTTGATCCGGTAGAACCTCCGCCGCCGCCATTTGCTCCACTTTCACCGGGCTGCGAGTTAGGTGCACCGTAGCCGCCACCCTCAACAAAGTTACTGCCCAAGCGAGAATGGCTGCCTGTCGTGCCGTAGCCGCTGCCAGAAGTGCCGCTGCCGCCAGCCCCAACGACAATCGTGTGCGAGCCAGCCGCAAGGTGTAAGGAAGTCAAGTCGTTGTAGCCACCGGCTCCGCCGCCGCCACCACGGTTGTAACCCGAACCTCCCCCAGCCCCCACAACGAGAGCATCAACGAAGCCAGCCGTGTTCACCGTGAGCGTGCCGCTACTCGTGAACTCGTAGTACGAATACGTCGCTGCGCCAGAAGAATACGAGCCAGTCGCCGTGTTACCGATAGAAGCGAAACCAGCGACCGGGGTGTACGGACGCGCTACACGAATGACAACCTTGCCGCTGCCACCTGCCCTGCCGTCTTGCGTGACGGTTCCGACACCACCGCCGCCACCGCCCGTGTTGGCAGACCCATCAGAGCCAGCGTCCCCGCCGCCACCAGAGCCGCCGGTTCCCGACGTTCCACCGCCGCCACCGCCACCGTAAGTGACAGCCGAACCGGAATAACTGCTTGACTTGCCTGCGCCACCAGTCTGATTAGACCCACTCGTGCCAGCCGCACCAGCACCGCCACCAGAGCCGCCGCTTTGGGAACTGTTGCCACCAGCACCGCCGTCATTTCCTAAACCGCTTACTCCCGTCCCACCGGCAGGAGCAGAGCCACCAAGATAACCTGACCCGCCGCCGCCACTTGCGCCGTTACCTCCAAGGTCACCTTTGATCTGTGTGCCAGAAACGGTTGATTCACGAGTGTAGCCACCGCCTCCACCACCGCCAGGTGAATAAATGTCGCCAACCCGTGACGGGAAACCATTTGCGCCGTTGCGTCCTGCACTTACTCCTGTGGATGCGACACCCGCGCCCCCGGCCCCGACCGTGACCGTGACGCTTCCGGCACTTAGGTAACTTTGACTCGTTTCAAGAACGCCCCCGCCGCCACCGCCGCCGCCGTAGCCTGATCCAGAACCGCCCCCGCCACCCACGAGAAGAATGTCTGCAAGACCGTCTTGCGTCACATTGATAGACCCAGATGAGTTGAACTCCCAGTAGTCATAGGTCACGCCACCAGACGAGTAACTACTCGTAGGCGTGTCGCTAATAACAGCACCAGCAATACCGGCTTCACCAATCTGCGTAGAACCCAAATACAACTTTGCAGTCGTGGGCATTAGTCAGTCACCACATACAAGGTCGTAGCGACAGGAGTGAGCGCGTCATACTCCGCTTGAGTAAGTGCAATAACTTCAACGATGCTCGCATCTGCACTCTCCACAGCGGTAGCAATTAGGTCAGCAACATCTCTCGCTCTACTCATTATTTACTCCTGTTTTATTATATCAGGAAATTTATTTTTTTATTCCCGTTTTTTATATTTTTACACTAGTTATTATGTTGGTGAAAAGTTTATTGATAGTCATTCGTTACACCTCAACCCGAACAATCACAACACCGCTGCCACCAGACAATCCTTGATACGCGCCGCCGTCGCCGGTATTCGCGCCACCAGCACCATCACCCTGACCGCCAGTTGCGTATGTGACCGACGATCCCGTGTAGTCGTTACTGCGACCGTCATACTCATTAGAACCACCGTAGACAGTTCCCCCTGCCCCGCCGCCAGCCTGAAGAGCGTTGACTGTGTTGTAAGCCGTGACCGCCGTTCCACCACCAGAACCGCCGCCGCCAGTTGCGGCAAAGTTGATGAGCGAACCAGAACGCGCTTTTGCTCTTGACCCGCCACCAGCCGTTACAACGCTGCCAAGCGAGGAAGCGCCTCCGGCGGAAGAGAATTGACTACCAGAGGCAGTACCCGATCCTGCACCACCAGCACCAATCGTTACCGAGTGTGAACCTGCTGGAAGGTACGTTGCGAGAACGAAGCCACCAGCACCGCCGCCTGCGTCAGCACCGCTGGAATCGGCGCAGCCTCCGCCGCCGCCCACGACCAGCACATCAGCGAAACCTTCTTTATCAATAGTCAGCGTGCCAGATCCTGTAAAAGTTATATATTTGTAATTCTTTCCTCCAGAACTATATGTTCCTGTAGCGGTGTTTGTAAAGTTAGCATTGCCAACTCCTCCACCCCCGCCAAATCCAATTCCTCCAAAGGTAGGCATTATGCGAATTGCACCGCCCCTGCTAATACAGTAAAGGCAGCGTCACCTGTCTTTATAATGGTAAATGAGTATGCATCAATGCTGTCTGCATTACCACCCGTTGGTGCTGATCCTCCAGACCATTTAGGGGTAACAGAAGATCCATCAATTTCAAAGGCTGTTGGATAATATGCTGTACCGCCATTTGTTACAAGGAATGATGCTGTAATAGATTCTCCTGTAGAAATAATGGAGTTGAGGGTTTCATCTGAATCTCCCCGAAAATTCATGGTAAAGTTAGCAGAAGCATTTCCTGTGTAATACAAAATAGCTTGTGTCTTTACATCAAAAGTTACTGTGGCACTTGCAGAAGTTGCTTCAATTGTAATATCTTCAGCAGGGGATACAAGAAGTCCATTTGTTAATGTTCCACCATCAGCGATAATAAAATCAGCAGGGTCTAAAGAAGATGCTGTTCCATCACTATCTACCCACAAATCTCCTGTAGATCCAGACGAGGGTTGATTATTCTGATAATATACCTGACCAAGACCAGAACCAATTTCAACCCATTCTGTACCGTTCCATACTCTTAATGGAAGTGCCATAATTTAATTATATCAGATTTATAGCTCAATCAATTCATTACGAAGAGCAGAAATCTCATCATCTGTTAAACCTAGCTTCTTAAGCTTATTTTTTGCAGATGCAAGATCAGCAACATCTCTTGCTCGTGTCACTACTCTCCTAAGCGAGAATCAGTTTCGATGGGACAAACTCTTGAACTTCCGTGTCCTGTCCCTTCGGGTACGGAATGTTGTGCGCTTGCAGGTACTTCTCAAGCCGCTTGTTGGCTTCCCAGCCGGAAAACTCCGCGACGATGCGCCACCCACGGGTGACGATGTACAACTCTGCGTGCGGCTGCCACGCCGCATACACACCAACAGGGCCACTCATCTCCGAGATGACTTCCCAAATGTCAATCTCGTCCACGCGAGGTGGACGCTGCTCAGTCCACTCTGTTGGTTCGGGCATGTACTGGAAGATGCTGTCGTAGTTCATCCAGTTCTCATCAAATACTTCACCGTCTTTGGTGAGGTTGATGATCTGTTCGGTGGCTTTCCATCTAGGCAAGTGAGTACCTAATAATTACGACACCGCTACCACCATTTGCGCCACCAAGATAATTACCACCACCGCCACCGCCGCCTCCACCACGACCAGAGGTTCCAGTAGCCGATGCGCTGTCATAGCCGCCGCCTTTACCACCAACGCTTGAACCGCCAGTACCGCCAGTCGATCCAGAGCTGAAAAAAGAATCGCTTCGCGTACCACCACCACCGCCACCAGCGTAATAAAGCGATGACCCACTCAATGAGTTAGTCAGTCCTGCGCCACCGTTACCACCATCAGGATAACTGCCGTAACCAGCAGAATCGTCCCCTTGTGCGCCTGCACCGCCACCACCGTTACCAGCGGTAGCGGCACCATTGGAATAACCACCATCATTCCCTTGATCGCTAGTTCCAGTAGCGCGAACAGTTGATCCGTTTGCACCCCCGCCACCAGATCCGCCGTCCAATCCGTTCGATGTGCTCGCAGCAGCCCCGCCACCACCACCGCCGATGGAAGTTATGGTCGCTCCGCTGTCAAATACGCTGTTCCCACCGTTAGTTCCCCGACCTGCGCTGCCAGTTTTCCCCACACCACCATCACCGACAGTTATCGTTACTCCGGCTGTACTGACGCTTTCTGATCCCGTAAGCATACCTCCGCCACCACCACCGCCAGCATAAGAGTAGCCCCCTCCACCTCCGCCAGCAACAATTAGATACTCAACTTGTGACAAGTTTCCAAGTACTTGAAAAGTATCTGATCCAACCGTCGTGAAAGTGTGAATCCTGTAACCACCAGCAATGGTGGTTGTTCCACCAATAGCCACTGGTGACCAAGCAGATGTGTAACTAGATTTATAACCTAAAACAGTTGACTTGCTAAATCTCTGAACAGACATTAAGAAATCTCCAAACCAGAGATATGAAAATTGACTGTAGAGGCAGATGCCAATCCAGCAATAACGTCTGTTGCCTCCAATACCTGCTTGAGTTCCAAAATAACAGAATCATTTGCTGGAAGATTTACATCATTAGCAATTGAAACGCCATCAAAAGTCATGTCAAAAGTTGCAGCAGCAGATGCTGTATTTGTTACCACTAAAGAACTAACAAGTGTGGTGGTAGAAGCAGGGACAGTATAAAGAGTCTGAGAGCTTGTATCAGCTGCTCCCCTATGTAATACTTTGAATGTATTTGCCATAATATTTATTATAACACTACAGACCTAGTAGTGCTAATGCCTCCACTTGTGTTAGTTTATTGTCTACCTGTGCCTGTGTATATGTATCAGCAATTTCTGTTGCTCTAAATGTCATTACTTCTACAACATCCCCGCTTGTTAGTGCTGTTAGACCTGTAATAGATGTACCTGTTGAAGCGGTATAGTCAACATCTCTTACTAACAATACCCCGTTCAAATATACTTGTTCATAATTTACATCATAAGATAAAGAAATACCGTTGCTGTCTGATCCAGAAAGTGATGTTTCTCCACCGCTTGCTGTCTTTGTCCAACGGGTAGTAATATAAGATGTTTGTGGTCCGATGGGAACCCATTCAGATCCTGTGTAGACATATACTGGACGGGCAATAGTCATAATCTTATTATATCAGATAGAAAAAGAGGGATAGAATAATTTCTACCCCTCAATTTCAAAAAAAGTATTACTCAGCTGGGTCTTCTTCAACTGCTGGAGAAACAAATTCATCCAGATCAGCATCATACTTATCTCCGATGCCAGCATACTTGCCACGGAAGTTTCCATTGTAAGATGTTTGCTTCCATGTGCCATTTAGCCCAATGGAATTAATAAAGGCTTGACCAGCGGGTTCAGATTCTGGTAAATCTCCACCAGCACAATCCTTGTTATCAATTACAATAACTTCTCTGACTACACTATCTTCTACTCTAGCAAAATGTGCCATTTTCATCTCTCCTTTCGTTTTTTATTATTATACCGTGTTTATGCATTTCTTGCAACACGGACGATTACTATGCCGCTGCCACCAGCACCGCCAGAACCGCCATCACCGCTTCCTGCGTACCCACCACCGCCGCCACCTGAGCCAGTATTTGCTGTGCCTGATGCAGCGGTAGTGTTGTTAGTTGTGCCGTCGCCCCCAATAGAACTACCGCCAGAGCCAGCGGTTCCGGCTCTCGTGCCTCCACCGCCACCAGCAGCACGAGTCACGCTTGATCCGGTGTAAGAGTTCGCTAAACCAGCACCACCATCACCGCCGTTTGTCGAACTAGGAGCATCCGATCCCGCGCCAGCAGCACCACCACCGCCCCCACCAGCACTCGTTGTGCCTGAGCCGCCAGCGTTGCCTTGGCCCAGCGTTCCCGCTGTTCCAGAACCCGATGCGGGTTCAGCGTTGCCGCCAGCCGACCCGCCAGCAAAACCCTGACCGCGAGTTCCGGCACCTGCGGTACCGCCACCACCAGCACCACCGCCAACTCCGTACAGAGGACCCAAACGAGATGACGAACCATTCTGACCGGCAGGCTGAAATGTGATGCTCGCTGTTCCACCCGCACCACCAGCACCCACAACCACCGTTTGCGATCCCGCCGACAAGTAGGCGTTAGCGGCCTCCAAATGACCACCAGCACCGCCGCCACCACCGTTTAGATTACCGCCACCAGCACCGCCGCCGACCACCAGCACATCAGCGAAACCAGCGGTTCCCATTGTAATAGACCCTGTTCCAGTAAATGAATATACATCATATGTTGTACCAGATGTTCCATTTGTACCGTCGCCTACATAAGTTGAATGTGTTCCTGTTGAACTTGATACAGTTGCATAAGTTTGTGTTGTTACTTGGGCAATTGGATAGCGAACAATAACTATTCCTGAACCACCGGAGCCACCTACGCCGCTAGTGCCAGAGGCTCCACCGCCCCCACCACCAAGATTGGCAGTACCGCTAGTCGCTGTCGCGTTCTCAGTTCCTCCCGCGCCACCACCGCCAGTACCACCAGCACCGGGGTCGCCAACCTGACGGTCACCGCCACCGCCACCACCAGCGTAAGTAACACTTGATCCTGTGATGCTTGAAGCCTGCCCGTTACCACCGGCTCCACCGCCAGCGGCTCCTAGGGTGTCTTGCCCTACGGCTCCAGCCCCACCGCCGCCTCCACCACCCCAGCTAGATAGATCGGCGTTTCCTAGTGCATCACCACCATCATTCCCTTGACCTAAAAGCGAGAAACCCTCGTACTGAGAGATAGCGTCACGAGCAGAGCCACCGCCACCGGAGCCACCATCAGCCCCACGGTAATATCCGTTAGTCCAAGCAGGCCCATAGCCGCCACCAGAACCACCACCGATACCCCAAATATCGTGAAGGCCAGATGCGTTTCCACGGTAAGCGTTAGGTGCACCACCAGCCCCGACCGTGACGGTCACGGAGCCGTTGTCAAGGAATACCGATGACTTCTCTACGAAGCCACCTGCTCCACCTCCACCAGCACCGCCGTAGAAACCGTCATTCTCACCGCCCGGTCCCCCACCGCCAACAACGAGCGCATCAACAAATCCAGATCCATTTACATTTAATACTCCAGAACTTGTGAAGGTATGGACTTTA
>Ga0255767_1001297_pt1 | contig 22231 bp, 20 predicted proteins | sample 071ome_24_FD_179967 | JGI IMG/M metagenome (GOLD analysis project Ga0255767, IMG submission 179967) | Coastal salt marsh microbial communities from the Groves Creek Marsh, Skidaway Island, Georgia - 071402CT metaG (version 2) | ecosystem: Environmental > Aquatic > Marine > Intertidal zone > Salt...
ATTTGACCGCGAGCAACGCATTCTTGTGATAAAGCGGTGCGGATATGACGGAACAGTCGTCTTCGCGGATATCACGGCTTTCGACGATCTTGCCGATCATCCAGACCTGGCCGATATGATCCAGCAGCACCCCCTTGGGACGCCCGGTAGAGCCCGACGTATAAGGCTGCTCCGCAATATCCCCGGGCCCGGGAAAGAATGACGGGAACGGCTCGTCGGACGGGATCTTGAAACCGTCGAACGAATCGTCACCGTCGCCGAACACCACCGTGCGCACGTCGCCGGGCACCCGGCCTGCCTGGTCGGCATCCGCAAAAACGATCTTCATCTCGGCATCGCCGATGATGTACTCGACCGTCTCGTCCGGCAGCTTGACGTTGATCATCACCGGAACGCAGCCCGCCCGCATGGCGCCGAACAGCACTTCCAGAAACTCGACACGGTTGAGCGCCAGGATGCCGACGCGGTCCCCAGGTTCCAGGCCCGCCACCAGCAATCCGTTAGCGACGGCGTCGCAGTTACCGCTGAATTCCCTGTAGCTGTATTCGCGCGGGTCCGATGGGTCGTAAAGATCGACGACCGCAATCCGGTCGGAACCGGCATGCGCTGCGAATACGTCTCCGAGATTACCGGATTCCGAAGGGTTCATCGGTGCCGTTCCCTTACGGGGTAATGACGATCTTTCCGATCACTTCGCGGTCGCGAAGCTGGCGGACGCCTTCCGCCGTCTGCTCTAGAGGCAGAACGGTATCGATCACGGGCTTCAGTTTCTCTTCCGCGATCATCTTCATCAGGGTTTCCAGATCCTCGATCGCCCAGGAATTCGAGCCCAGAACCTGAAGCTCGAAGGTCCAGATATAGCGCAGGTCTTCCTTGGGATCGAACCCTGCGGTCGCGCCGCAGGTCAGTATCTTGCCGCCGCGCTGCGTCGCCTTCAGCGACGGCACCCACGTGTCGCCCCCGGTAAAATTGATGACGACGTCGACGCCGCCTTCGAACTTGCGGCGATGCGGTTTGCCGTAAATCCCGTAGATCGTTTTTTCGAAGTCCTCGTAGCCGATGACATGATCGGCGCCCCAGGCTTTCAGCGCATCGAGCTTCTCGGGGCTCGACCCCGCGGCCACGACCTCGCACCCCATAGCCTTCGCCAGCAATACGCAGCACGATCCGACACCGCCGGACGCGCCGAGAATCAGAACCTTCTCGCCGCCTTTCATGCGGCCATTCGTGATCATCATGCGATGCGCCGTGCCGTAAGCGACCGGCAGTGCAGCCGCCTGCTCGTAGGAACAGCCGTCGGGTATCTTTATCAGGCGCGTCGCATCGACGGCGCACAGCTCGGCCGTGCCGCCATCGAGCATTTCACCCATCAGACCCTTTTCAGGCGTTACCGGGTCCAGCGGATTGACAAGCACCCGGTCGCCGACCGACCAGCCATCGACACCGGCGCCGATTTCGGCGATTTCGCCGGAAATGTCGAGACCGATCACAATCGGCAGCGGCACCTTGATGCCGGGCATGCCCTTGGTGGTGAAGACATCGTGATAGTTCAGCGACGTTGCCTTGACCCGGATGACGACCTGGCCTTCTCCGCATTCCGGATCGGCGTAGTCTTCATGATAGGTCAGATTTTCAATATCTCCGTGTTCGTGCAGAACGACTGCGCGCACTGTATCTCTCCCTTTTGACGCTTATGCGTGTCCCGCCCGCAGCGGGATCATCCCTGCAGGCGGATTAACGCGATTAACGGACCGCCGTCAAGCTGTGGCAGTCGCTGATTCCTGGTAGACCTTGACCACGTTGGGTCCGAGCTTGACGGAATTTCCGCCGTATACATGGACCGAAACGGCGGCACAGTCGGTCGGATTGTGCATGCAGTGGATGTCGCCGCCGCCCACCGGCAGATGTGCGACATCGCCGGCAACCCATTCTGCGGTTTGCGTCGGAATGACATCCAGACCATTCGGATCCGCCGGATCCACCCGGTAGCGGGTTTCCTGAATGACGCCTTCGAAGACGCCGAAGGTGCACCATGTCTTGTGATCGTGGATCGGAGACACGATCCCTGCCGGCCAGACGGCCGCGATGATGGAAAAATCGTCGTTGGGGCAGAGAAAGACGTCGTGACGGCCGTATCCTTCGTCAGGCACTGCCTTCTGCTCCGCGGTCAGAAGATCGCGATCTCCCAGAATTTCAGGGAGATACTCGGCAATCAGGGCCGGAACCTCTTCGACCGGATTATCCGCCACGAGACGGCCCACCGTTCGGCAGAATGTGTTCATTTCCATCGGACGATCCGCAGGTTTCAACAAACGATTTGAACGTAAAACAACTGAGAAATAGCTTACGGATTTCCAGCAGCAATTGTTTGCAAATTTTTCGAATGATTCGCGTAGAGGAGGATGATATTCTTTTATTTAGACAAAAAATAGGAATTTATTACATTGGATGCCATCGATAAGAAAATTCTGAACATCCTGCAGTCCGATACCACGCCCGCGGTAGCGGAGATCGCCAAGGAAGTCGGATTGTCGACCACGCCCTGCTGGAGGCGCATCCAGAAACTCGAGGACGCCGGTATCATCCGGTCGCGGGTAGCCCTGCTGGACGCAGAAAAACTGAATGCCGGCGTCACCGTGTTCGTCTCAATCAAGACCGACAAGCACGATGCAGTCTGGTATCAGGCGTTTTCAAGCGCCGTGAACGATTTCCCGGAAGTTGTCGAATTTTACCGTATGTCGGGGGATATCGACTACCTGCTGCGCGTCGTCGTGCCGGATATCGCGGCCTACGACCGTTTTTACCAGCGACTGATCGAACGCGTCGAACTCTACGACGTCAGCTCGTCGTTCTCGATGGAGCAGATCAAATACACGACGGCGCTGCCGCTGGACTACGCCTGACGGGTTGCATCCGAACAGCCGACCAGCTCGGCCAGCGCGAACACGTGTGGGTCGTGCGCTTTCATCTCTTTCAGTGACCGCGCCAGCTCCAGGACATATTCGGTATTCACACCGGAAGGTCCAGCGCTCCGAATGATCTGCGCGGCAATATCTTCCATGGGCGCCTCTCCCAGCCAGTTGGGGTTGCCGGGACCGGCAATGTATATCAGACCCGCGACCCCGTACTCATCCACTCCGGGGAACGATATCCGGACATCACGGAGGGAATACCCTCCCTTTTCCCGATAATCCAGGTGGCTCACGACGTCGTCGCGGTCGTCAGCGTGTATCAGATAGGCCGTACCCCAACACACGGCCTCCGGTTCCTCGATCAGGGTCACCACCCGCCCCGGGGCGCCGGGAACGCCGCGGTGATCGGTCGACCCCTGCCAGAAACGGCGGGTCCAGCCGCTGATTGTCGCTGTTCTGCGTTCGACGAAGGGAAAGTCGGGCCGCCAGACCAGCGAACCGTATCCGAATACCCAGACATCGCTCACGGCTGTGGAAACGGCTCCCGGTCCGCTGTGTGGAATACGAAGTTGGCCCCCATGCCGGCTGCGGCCTCCACGACAACGCGATCTCCGGCATCGCCGGCCAAAGGAATGCCGTTTCCTGCCAGATAGGCGCGCGTACGGTCGATGTCGGCCGTGACGACGGAGACGGCCGCCATGAACGGCAGATCGGGTATATCGATCCCCGGTATCAGGTCGCTGCATTCGCCGCGGGTGCAGATGGCGATTTCGCCCCGGTCAAGGGCGATGCGGTACCCGTCGCCGCACGTCTGCCCGGCCTTCCCGGTGAATCTCTCGTACCGTTCCGCCGTTTCGACCGGATCGGCCGCGCAGATCAGTATCCCCGACAGCATTGACGCACCATTGGCCTCCGCGGTCACGGACGGTTGCCAGACTACATCGGGCGTGTCCTGGCTCAACACCTGGACCCGTCCCTCAGCCATGGCATCGTTCGGCAGGCGAATCACCGAGAAAGCAGCCGTTCCCTCTCCGCCGTCGTCCAGCGGCATCGGGCGACGGAGGGCAACCGGCGGATCCGGCGAAAAACCGTTTTCTCGCAGGCGAGCGGTCGTTGCCTCCGTGTCGGAGACCGTGAAAGCAATCAGATGAAGGCCGGCATACCTCGCCAGACCCGCATCCATCTGCTCCGTGATAGCCGTTTCGACGTCCGGCACGCGGGTCAGAACTTCCAGATATCCACGCCGGATCATCGCACAGCGGTTCGCGGTACCCGACGGCACGCGGCTGCCGTCGGGCTGCTCGTTCATATGAACAGTGAACGGCGTAAGGGGAAAGCCGAGCGCTTCGAATTTCGGCGCTGCGACATCCATATCGGGAACGAACCAGCCGACATGGTCGAGATATATTTCGCCGGGAGCCGGCGTTTGCGGATATTGCTCTTTCATACTGGGAATATAGCCCGCATCACCTCGATTGTCCCCAAATCCGAATTTTGGAGGATGAATCTGTAGTCAGCTTCGTCGGTGTAAACGGTTACAGCCCCCAATTGAATCTGGCGCATAAAGAGCCGCCGAAACCTGCAGAATCTAGATGTTTTGCACTGGAGGTCGCCAAGCGACTGAACAGGCAGGGCCGTTGAAAACGGAAAGTTCTAACGGACAGCCAAACAACAAAACAGTCGGCGGGCTTGCTCGTTCGCCGCTAACCACTGGGGAAATTTAGTTCGGACACCGAGACTTTACCGAGAGAGTCCTGCGGCGACGCCGGTCTCTTTTTCATTCAGCCATATCCACTCTCACGACGATGGCGGCAGTCGCAATCACGGCTTTATCGCCTCCCTCGTCATCCGGCACGTCAAGGCCGCCGGAAACCGCGCTTACCGATATCTGCCCATAGGGCAGCGTCGCCGCCACGCTGTCGGTATCGACGAGTTCGGGCTCCTGAACGCCCACCGTAACGTCGACATGCATTTCCTCGCGCGAAATACCGAGCGACCGGATCAGCGTCAGCGAGCTGTGATGAATTGCATCCTGAACGGCGCGGATCGCCGCTTTCGTATAGTCGCTGCCGTGCAGATCGTTCCCCATGCCGATTTCAAGCACCATGCGTTTCCAGGTCATGTACGTCTCCTTTACGGGTTGCGGTCTCCGAATGGCATACTAGACTTGTTCTTCGCAAAACAGGCGCAGATATGACCGATTACTGGCTCAGCAAGCTCTTCTTCGACCTTCAGTCGCCCGAAAACATGAAACGATGGCGCGAAGACCGGGATGCCTTTCTGGCAGAGTATCCTATCAGCGTTGAAATGCGCGAAGCCGTATTTACGAACGATATCGCTACGATTGCGCCGCACGTGAACGCCTATCTGTTGCGGTTCTATTTCAGCATTTCCGGCATGAGCGACCCCGAACTGCTCGACCGGCTGCACGCACTCAAACCCGAAAAGGAAGCCCGGCATGGCTGAACTGGTCGGCGCTTTCGCCGCGTCTCACGGCCCCCTAATCGCCCGCGACTGGGAGTCTCTGCCCGAAGGGCCGAAATCCGGTCTCGACAGGGCCTTCGCCGAAACCGGCAACCGCCTCAGGGCATTGAAACCCGATGCGGTCGTGATGATTTCGCCGGATCACTGGGTGAACTTCTTCATTAACAACCTGCCGACGTTCTGCATCGGCATCGGCGAAGAACACGACGGACCGCCGGAACCCTTCATGCGGAAGGTCTACCCGCACGAAACGTTGCCGGGTCACCCCGAACTGGGCAGTCACCTGCTGAAGACTGCGATCGGAGAACAATTCGACCCTTCCATCTCGCACCGGATGAAACTGGATCACGGGTTCTGCGTGCCTTTGTGGCGTATGGGGCTGGATCCGGTCCTTCCAATCGTCCCGATCGTCGTAAACGATCTGGAACCGCCGATGCCGACCCTCGAACGCTGCGTCGCCTTCGGCCAGATGCTGCGCCGGGCGATCGAAAACTTCCCGGTTGATTTGCGGGTCGTCATGCTGGGCACCGGGGGGCTGAGCCATTCCATCGGCGAGCCGACGATGGGCGAAATCGACGAGCCGTTCGATGAACTGTGTATCGATCTGTTCAGCAATGCCGATGACGACCGACTGTCGACGGAGCTGGAAAAGGCGCTGAAAACAACCGGAAACGGCGCCGCGGAAGTCCGAAACTGGGCGATCTGCCACGCTGCCGCCGGCAGCCAGGGTTTCGACTTAATCGACTACGCGGCAATCCCGGAAGTCTATATCGGCTGCGGCCTTGCCGAGTGGAAGATCGCGGCGTGATCCAATGGGACAGTTTATAGATCTGACAGCGCCGGACGGTCACCAGTTCTCGAATTATCTTGCCGTTCCTGCGGGGCCGCCGCGCGGTGGAATCGTGGTCGGAATGGAAATGTACGGTGTGAACCGCTACCTGAAATCGGTTTGCGATGACTTCGCCATTTCAGGGTATGCCGCGTTGGCACCCGCCCTTTTCGACAGGTTTGCGCCAGCGATCACCCATGAGTATGACGACGCCGGCAGCGCTGCCGGCAAGGACCTTTCCGCCCGGACGGATCATTCTCTGACTATGATGGATGTTTCTACGTCGGCAGATTACCTGCGCAAACTGAATTCAGGGCTGAAAGTCGCGATATTGGGATTTTGCTTCGGTGGAACGGTAACATGGCTGGCAGCCTGCCGTGCAAGTTTCGACGCCGCTGTGGCCTATTACGGATCGGATATGTGTGACTATCCTGAAGAAATTCCAAACTGTCCGGTCCTGTGTCATGTCGGCGATCAGGACACGGCAGTTCCTCCTGAAGACGTGAATTCGTTCCGGACCATGAGGCCGGAGCCTGAATGGTGCATCTACGAAGGCGCACCGCACGGATTCGATAATGCGACACGCCCGGCGAGGTACCATCAATCGGCGGCGAAGCTCGCACGCGAACGCACGCTCTCATTTCTTTCGGAACATCTCGGCTAAATCATAATCCGCTCGCGCGGAAGCGCGCCGGCCGCCCCCGCCGGGGACCAACGGGACCATCCCCATGGGGGCAGGGATAGGGAATAGACCGGTACCGCCCACGAAGATTGCGTCCTAAAAAAACCCGACGCCTTCGAAAAGACGTCGGGTTTGCTGTCCGCGGGACAAGCGTAGGTAGCGGAATCAGGCCCAGATGTCCTCCCAGGATCCCTGGGTGGCGGCCTTGGAATATTCGGTGGCCCGGTTTTCGAAGAAATTCGTGTGCTCCATCCCGTTGAGCATTTCGTCCATCCACGGCAGCGGGTTTTTTTCCAGGCGGAAGATCGGCTGGAGACCGAGCTGGGTGAGCCTACGGTCGGCAATGTAACGGATATACTGCTTCACTTCGGAACCATTCAGCCCCTCGACACCACCAAGCTCGAACGCGAGGTCGATAAACGCGTCTTCGTGCTCGACCATTTCGTTACAGATGACATAGAGCGAACGCTGGAACTCCTCGGTCCAGACTTCCGGGTTTTCGGATACGAAGGTCCGGAACAGCTTGATGATCGATTCCGTGTGCAGGCTCTCGTCGCGCACCGACCAGGACACGATCTGTCCCATGCCCTTCATCTTGTTGAAGCGCGGGAAGTTCATCAGGATCGCGAAGCTGGCAAAGAGCTGCAGCCCTTCAGTAAAGGCGCCGAAGACGGCCAGCGTCCGGGCGACGTTTTCCTTGGTTTTGACGTCGAACTTCTGCAGGTAGTCGAACTTGTCTTTCATCTCCTTGTAGTGGAGGAAGGCCTGGTATTCGGTTTCCGGCATCCCGATGGTATCGAGCAGATGCGAATAGGCTGCGATGTGTATGGTCTCGATGTTCGAGAAAGCCGACAGCATCATCTGAACTTCGCTCGGCTGAAAGACCTGCGAATACCGCTTCATGTAGCAGTTATTTACTTCGATATCCGACTGCGTGAAGAAGCGGAAAATCTGGGTCAGCAGATTGCGTTCCTCGGCGGACAGCTTGTTGTGCCAGTCCTTGACGTCGTCCGCGAGCGGCACCTCTTCCGGGAGCCAGTGAACGCGCTGCTGGGTCAGCCATGCGTCATAGGCCCATGGATAGCTGAACGGTTTGTAGACTGGATTTGCTTCTAGTAGCGACATGGCCGTGTTTCTCTCCCTACCCCTTTCCCTGCAGAGGAAAAGTGGATGCTCATGCGGAGCCGCCGGATTACTGACAGCTCAGGCATTCCTCGTAATCGTTTTCGTTCTCGCCGGATGCGGCCAGAGGCAGCGGTTCCATATTGCCGTTGGCGGGCGCCGTCGCCGTATTCGCGGTTGCCCCCGTAACGGACAGACTGGCATGGCTTTCGGCCCGCGCGACGGAGCGCGACCGGCAGTAATACAGCGATTTCACGCCCTTCTCCCAGGCGCGCCAGTGTACGTCGTGCAGCGTCTTCTTGTGCACGTCGGCCGGCAGGAACACGTTCAGCGACTGCGACTGGCAGATATATTCCGCCCGGTCGCCGGCATGGTCGATCAGCCAGCGCTGGTCCAGTTCGAACGCCGTCTTGAAGACGTCTTTTTCGTCGTCTGACAGAAAATCCAGATGCTGGACCGAGCCGTTGTTCACGGTAATCGACGACCATGTGTCGTCGTCGTCCTTGCCTTTTTCGGCCAGCAGCGCTTTCAGGAACTTGTTGCGGACACTGAACGATCCCGACAGGGTTTTATGCGTGTAGGCGTTGGCCGCGTTGGGCTCGATGCCCGGCGACGAGCCGCCGCAGATGATCGAGATCGACGCCGTCGGCGCGATCGCCATCTTGTTCGAGAACCGCTCCATGATGCCGTATTCGGCGGCATCCGGACACGGGCCCCGCTCTTCGGCGAGCGTGACCGAAGCCGCATCCGCCTGTTCCTTGACCTGCTTGAATATCCGCTTGTTCCAGACCTTGGCCATCACGGATTCCATCGGCACGCCCTGGCTCTGCAGGAAGGAATGATACCCCATCACGCCGAGCCCGACGGAGCGTTCGCGCATTGCGGAATACCGGGCGCGGGCCATGGAGTCCGGGGCGCGGTCGATAAAGTCCTGGATGACGTTGTCGAGAAAACGCATCACGTCTTCGACGAAGGTCGGGTGATCGTGCCATTCAAGGTAGGTTTCGAGGTTGAGCGACGACAGACAGCAGACTGCCGTCCGCTGCTCGCCGTCCTTGTCGACACCGGTCGGCAGCGTGATTTCGCTGCAGAGGTTCGACATTTTCACTTCTAGCCCGGCCAGTTTGTGGTGTTCCGGAATCGCCTTGTTCACGTGATCGATATAGAGCAGATAGGGCTCGCCGGTTTCGATCCGGGTCGACAGCATGCGGATCCACAGGCTGCGTGCAGAGACTTTGCGGATCACCGCCTGGTCTTTCGGGCTCTTAAGGCCCCACTCCTCGTCGTTTTCGACGGCCCGCATGAACTCGTCGGTGATGATGATGCCGTGGTGCAGGTTCAACGCCTTGCGGTTCGGATCGCCGCCGGTGGGACGGCGCAATTCGATGAACTCCTCGATTTCCGGATGGTCGATGCGAATATAAATCGCTGCCGATCCGCGGCGGAGCGAGCCCTGCGAAATCGCAAGGGTCAGAGAATCCATGACGCGAATGAACGGGATAATGCCGGATGTCTTGCCGTTGGCGCCGACTTTCTCGCCGATCGAGCGCAGATTGCCCCAGTAGGAGCCGATCCCGCCGCCGAGCGAGGCAAGCCAGACGTTCTCATTCCACAGCTCGACGATCCCGTCGAGGCTGTCGGTGGCTTCGTTCAGAAAGCAGGAAATCGGCAGTCCGCGTTCCGTCCCTCCATTGGACAGGACAGGGGTCGAGGGCATAAACCAGAGATTCGACATGTAGTCGTAAATGCGCTGGGCGTGGTCGGAATCGTCCGCAAAATGGCACGAAACGCGCGCAAAAAGGTCTTGAAATTCTTCGCCGGGCATCAAATACCGGTCGGTCAGGACCGCCTTGCCAAAATCCGTCAGATTCGCGTCACGACCACGATCAATCTTTACCGAAATACCGCGTTTCGACTGAAATAGATCATGTTCCGTCTGCACCAGATCAAGCACGCCCAACCTCCATATTTTACGACTCGTCAGGGGGCAGTTAGCGTGTCCTGCGCAAATCCACCCCCAGGTTATCTGCGCTGGTCGGCAGGCTTTTGCTGCTGTTTGATAACGACCCGAAAAACGGCCGTTTTCCGCTGCGTACGCCCCGCCTCGCGACCCGAACGGTTATCCACAAGCGACTGTGGATAACTTCCCCCGATGGCCGCGACGTAGGAGTGTGCAACAACATCTGGGGTGCCGTCAATTAAAAATGACTAAATCCTGTAATATCCACAACATCTTGTGGATATCCTGTGGGAATGGCGGAATTCAGGAGATATTGGAATCGGGGATCATGGGGACGAAATTTCGCGAACCGGAAACAACGGAAAGATAGCACATGCTCGTCTTTTTGATTCGCTGCTAACGACCACGATCAAATCGACTTCAGGAATTCTTCAAACGCGGCAAGCGTCTCCTCTGACACGTGATGTTCCAGTCCCTCAGCATCCGCCCGGGCTATTTCCTCGCTGACGCCGATGGCGGTCAGGAACTCGACCACAATCTGATGCCGTCGACGCGACGCTTCGGCAATCCGGCGCCCTTCCTCGGTCAGGAAAATCGCGCGATACGGACGCGCCTCGATCCATCCGGCGCCCTTCAGACGGCGGATCATCCGCGCGACTGTCGGCGTCGTGACACCCAGACGCTTGGCGATATCGACCGATCGCGCTTCGCCGGTGGAATCGATAAGATCGGCGATCAGCTCGACGTAATCCTCCATCACCTCCGTCTGGCGCGCCGCGCGGACCTGACGGTGATGATCGGCCTGCTTGTCGGGCTCCGGCAGAACCGGCGCAACCGGCGGCCGATCGTCGGCCGGGTCGATTTTCAGCTTTCCTTGCATTCGGCCACTATGCCGCAAGGCGGCGCGACTGCCAATGTCTCGCATTCACAGGCATTTGCATGCCCCGGACTTGATCGTGCGGGGAAAGGCGCCTGATCTCCCAACCATATCCCATGCAGCCGAAACGTCCGTATGACCTCTCCTTTCCGCCCAGGCCGCCGGGAATTCCGTGTCGGCGCGGCCAGCACCACCTTTACGCTGGGATTGTCGACAGCCGGCGTCGCCGCGAGATCGAGCGTATTGCGACCGTTTTTCCCGCAGCGGAGAGTTGATCCCATCCATCGGCATGGGCAGCTGGATTACCTGTAACGTCGGGGGCAACGCGCGGTTGCGCGATGCCCGGGCGGAAGTCCTGCGCAGTTTTTTTCGATGCCGGCGGTACGTTGATGGATTCCTCGCCGCATGCATGCTCACGCGAATTTCGCAGAATACGTGCCGATCTTGCTTTTGCTCGTCGCCGGGGCAATTGTCCTGGGTGCGAATGCATACTTCGTCCACGGCTACGGCATTGTTCTGATTGCGGGCCGTCTGCTGCATGCCAAGGCGCTATACGACGGAAACATCCCGCTCCGCGTGGCCGGCATGCTGGCGACCTTCGCCGTGATCGTCGTGGCGAGCGCCTACATAATCGCGAAAGCGGTTATCTAGTTATAGCGCTCTTCGAACTCGACGATATCATTGAAGCCCATGAGATCGTTGAACTCGCCGAACGAGAACAAATCGACGCCGCCGTCTTCCGCATCGCCGGTCCGTTTGAGCGAACCGTAAACAGCGTTCAGTGCGTTGCAGGTAGCCAGGAAACCTGCTGACGGAAAGATGGCTATCCGGTAACCCAGCCCCGCTAGTTCCTCCGGCTTCATCACAGGCGTAACTCCGCCGTTGACCATATTGGACAGTAGCGGAATGTCTTTTCCGAACCGGTTCCCGATATCCCGCATTTCGTCGATATCGGACGGCGCTTCATAAAACAGGATATCGGCGCCCGCTTCGACGTACATTTCGGACCGCCTCATCGCTTCGTCCCGCCCGACGGCTTTCCGCGCGTCTGTCCGCGCGATGATCAGCGTGTCGTCGGACAACCGGCTGTCCAGCGCCACCTTAATCTTGGTCACCATGTCCTCCGCGGGGACCAGCTTGTGACCGGAGAGATGACCGCATTTCTTGGGAAAGTCCTGATCCTCGATCTGGATCGCGGACACGCCGGCCATTTCGTATCCGCGCACCGTTTCGCGCACGTTCACCGGGCCGCCATAGCCGGTATCCGCGTCGGCAATCAGCGGCGTTTCGGTGCCGCCGGCGACGCGGCCCGCGCGCGACACCATGTCGGTGTAGGTTGCGATGCCCGCATCCGGCAGACCCAGATGGGACGCAACTGTGCCCGAACCGGTCATATACAGCGCATGAAAACCGACCCGATCCGCCATCTTGGCAGAGATCATATCGTAAACGCCGGGCGCGACGATAAATTCGTTTGTTTCACGGATTTTGGCGGCGAGCGTCGCGGATTTCGAGTGCATGTGGATATCCCGGTTATGTCGCGCGGACTATACCGGCCCGATGACAGTGCGCAAGACGCGGAATCAGGCGTTCTTAAGGACCCGGAAGATCTCGACCGCCCGGGCGATCAGCGCGGCATCGTCGCCGACCCGAGCGGCAATCTGCACCCCTACAGGCATGCCGTTGGGTCCGGTCGCGACCGGCAGCGTCATGGTCGGCCCGTGCATCAGCGTCCACATGCGGTTGAAAGACGACATCGTGACACTGACCAGGTCGGCCGGTGCTTCGCCCGCCGTCGAGGGCGTCAGCAACACAGGGTATTCATCATACAGACTGCCGAGGGCGTTCCGGGCATCGGCGGCCGCGGCAACGGCCTCCACATACTCTTCTTTCGTCCATGTCGATTTGCCGGTTTCCTGCATCCAGGGGTTCATACTGTCCATGTGATCGCGAAATTCGTCAGCCAGCGCCTGTTTGCCCTCGTAATTGGAGATCACCCGGAACGGCTCCTCGATCGAATCGAACTGTGCCGGGAGATCGACGTCGCCGACATCGTAACCAGCGGCAGACAGTTTCGCCGCGGCGTTCTCGAGTTCCGCCCGGGCACAGTCTTCGGCTTCAGCCCACATCGGCGTTCTGCAGAGGCCGATCCGCGGGCGTGCCGCGCCGGACGGAACGTCATTGCCGGTTACGGCGGTATAGACAAGGCCGATATCGTCCGCCGACCGGGCAAAGTAGCCGAGGGTATCTAGGTTTTTTTTCAGTCCGGCAATGCCCGTTCTGTCCAGACCGTCGAGGCTCGCCTTGTAGCCGACCACACCGCAGAACGAGGCCGGCAGGATGACCGAGCCGCCCGTCTGGGTGCCATTGGACAGAGGCACCATAAAATCCGCCACCGCGGCCGCCGATCCGCTGGACGACACGCCGGGCGTGCGGTTCGTGTCATGCGGATTTCGTACGCCGACCGGCAGCGGGCTGGCGAATTGCGTGGTCGTGGTTTTGCCGAGGATGACCGCACCCGCTGCCCGAAGCGCCGCGACGCAGGCCGAGTCGGCCGACGGCCGATGCCCGGCATAGATGTCCGAGCCGTATTCCGTCGGCATGTCGTGAGTATCGAGAACGTCTTTCACGCCGACCGGCACGCCATGCAGCGGACCGACGGGCGTATCGGCCGCGTCGCAGGCCCGCGCCTGCGCCAGGGCGTGGTCAGCGTCCACATATGTCCACGCGTGCAGCGTATCGTCATGGGCGCCGATGCGATCCAGACAATCGCCGACGAGGCGTTCAGATGTGATTTCACCCGCCGCGATCCGCGACGCCGCTTCGCTCGCGGTCAACGCGTTCAGGCCGGACGGTTCGTCTTTCACAAGCGATGCCATATTGAACTCCGGTTTTGTTCCGATCAGGTCGTCGCGTCTTCTCTGATCGCTTCCTGGGCGTATTGCGGATCGACATAGCGTTCGCCGGCGGCCTTTACATGGGCATAGACGGCCGCATCGCGATCCTCCTTGGGTACAGGGTCGGCATCCCAGTGCCCGTGTTCGTCGACCCCGCGCACAAGCGACGCCGGTCGTCTTCCTATAGTCGAACGCACATGCGCCGGAAAATAGAAGAACGCTACTCCGATGCGCATGTCGTCGGTGTCGTTGGCGTCGGAGCCATGCACGATGCGTTCGTGATGACAGGAAAACTGACCGGCTTTCAGGACGAGGTCTGCGGCGACGCCGTCGTCGATTTCGTCGATCGTCTGCCCACGCGCCAGAAGGTTTTTTTTGTCGAAGGTTTCGACGTGAGAGTAGATTTTCCCGGTATGCGTGCCCGGGATGACCCGCACACATCCGTTTTCCGGCGTACTGTCGGTCAGCGCCAGCCAGACCGTGACGAGTTCATTCGGCTCCAGCCCGAAATAGGCGGAATCCTGATGCCAGGATACGTAGGATCCGTCCCGACCCGGTTTCATCCAGAAGCGGGATGACAAGGCGTAGATATTGGGTCCGATCAGGTCTTCCACGACATCCAGAATTTTCGGATGGCGGGAAAATTCATAGGACCTGCGGAAACACAAATGTCCCTTGACGATGATTTCCGATGCCCGCATGCCCTCCTCCCGTTCGAAGACATGCAAATCCGCGCACATCGCCGCCGCTTCCGCCGGATCCACACCGTCGAACGGCGCGAGATACCCATTATCGTGATAGAATGCGATCTGTTCTTCGGTCAGAACCTTCGGCATGTATGGAATCCCTTTTGGTCTCGCCGGAGAGTCTACTCCGGGGCGCGCAGCTTGAAACGCTGAATTTTACCGGTCGCGGTTTTCGGCAGGTCCTCGACGAAATGGAACCAGCGGGGATATTTGTAGCGCGCAAGACCATCCTTGCAGTGCTCCAGCAATTCGGCCGCCAGATCGTCGCCGGCATCTCCATGCTCTTTAAGAATGATGTGCGCTTCCGGTTTGACCAGCCCGTCGCTGTCTTCACGACCGACGACTCCGGCCTCAAGCACCTTGGGATGATCGATCAGGCGGGATTCGATTTCGATCGGCGAACACCATATCCCGCCGACCTTGATCATGTCGTCGGAACGGCCGTTGTAAACGTAGTAGCCTTCTTCGTCCTGGGTATACGTATCGCCGGTATTGATCCAGTCGTCGCCCAGCATCGTCTGCTCGGTGCGATCGGGTTGGTTCCAGTAGTAGGCCGCCATCGACTGTCCCTGCACCCAGAGACGGCCGACGTCGCCCGGTTCGACGTCGTTGCCGTCGTCATCGACGATACGCGCCTTGTAACCGGGCAGTACTCGGCCGCTGGTGCCTGCTTTTGCGTCTTCAGGCCGGTTCGAAATGAAGATGTGCGTTGCTTCGGTCGATCCGATTCCGTCTATCGGCGGATGTCCGAGTTTATCCTTCCAGCGGTTGAAGATCGGCGCGGGCAGCGATTCGCCGGCAGAGACCGAGATGCGGACGCTAGACAGGTCCGGGGTATCGGTTTCAAGCGCCCGGCATTGCGCTGCATACAGCGTCGGCACACCGTAATAGATGGTTGGTTTGAATTTCTCGATGATGCGGAACGTCATTTCCGGCGTCGGGCGTTCATCCGAAAGCACCGCGCTGGCGCCGTAGGTCAGCGGAAAGTTCATCGAGTTCCCCAGCCCATAGGCGAAAAACAGCTTCGCCGCGGAGAACATGATGTCGTCTTCTGTGATGTTGAGAACCGGCTCGGTGTATAAGACGCTGTTCACCAGCAGATCGCGCTGGCGGTGAACCGTTCCTTTCGGGCGCCCCGTCGACCCCGACGAATAAAGCCAGAAACAGTCGGCCATCGCGTCGGAGGGATGAGGATCGAGCACCGACCCCGCCACGGCAATCATGTCCCCGATCCCGCCGTCGCCTTCTGTTTTGGTCGCGAAGTCAGGCTTCCGCGACGCATCCGCCAACGCGGGTTCGACCTCGCCAGCGAATTCGGGCGAATAGATCAACGCCGTGCATTCGGAATCCTCGATCATGTATTGGTAGTCTTTCGCGCGCAGCAGGGTGTTGATCGGCACGGGAATGATGCCCGCCTTGATCGCTCCGTAATACAGATAGACGAATTCAGGGCAATCCTTGACGATCATCAGCATGCGATCGCGTGGCCGGATTCCGGCCTTCAACAAGGCATTGCCGCACCGGTTGACCCGTTCCGCCAACAGCCCGTAACTAATTTCTTCATTTTCCGTGATGAAAGCGGTCCGATCGCTTCGCCCCTCGGCGAGGTGCCGGTCAATCATGTAAACCGCTACATTGAAGGAATCCGCAAAGGTGAAAACCGGCGCGGCGCCGGACCGGTCGATACGAACCGTATTGGCATTCATGCTGTTGTTCCTCCCGGCTGTAACGTCGTGCGCTACGCCTCTTTGTTTGAGGCATTCTAACCGGTCCGATCATCCAGTGTGAAGCAGAACGCAGGGCAGTTCCCCGACCGACGCATGCGTCTACCCGACGGTGGACGTTTACCGCCTCGGCAATTTCAGTATCTTAGCAAGCCGACTCTCGGGGAAATCATGCAGAACGACAGGCAGGAAAGTGGGATGAACAACAACATTAAGACAGCGGGTTCAGCCATGGAGAACGATCTCGAACGGCTCGTATATTCGGCCGACTGGCGGAACTGGCAGGACCCGGAAGTGCCGGAGATGCTGAAACCGACCGAATTGCTCCTCGACAAGCACCTTGAGGGCGCGGGCGGGGACAAGACCGCACTGATCGTCGACGATGCAACATACACATACAGCGAATTGCTGACCTGTACGTGCCGCGCAGCGAATGGACTGCGATCTCTCGGGCTGGCGCCGGAATCCCGGCTTCTCATGTTCGGCACCGACAGCATCGAGTATATTTCGACCTGGCTGGGTGCAGTTCGTGCGGGGATCGTCACGGCAGTGGTATCGGATCTCTACAAGGATGAAAACCTGCTCTACTTCATTCGCGATACCGCCGCGAAAGCCCTCTACATCGACGCAGCGCAACTGGACAAACTGGTGGCAATACAGGGTTCTCTGCCAGATAGCCTGGAGTATGTGATCGTGCGTGGCGGCGAAGAAGCGGGCATGGCGGAGCATTACGGCGCCACCGATGCCGTTTCCTTCGAAAAGCTCGTAGAGAACACGCCGGATACCACCGAGCAGCTGCCGCGACACCGGAATGATATCTGCTACATGTTCTATTCCGGCGGCACCACCGGTACTGCCAAGGGCATCACACACCTGGCACACGATTTCGCCCTCATCCCCGAACGCCAGGGCGCCTTCTGGGAATACGCGGCGGACGACGTCGTCCACGCCACATCAAAAAAATATTTTACGCATGGTCTGTGGCCGGGGGTGCTGATCCCTCTCTACTGGGGAGCAACCAGCGTGATCAGCGAGCTGCCGCCGATGCCGGAGAACGTGTTGGAAATCATGGAGAAACGGCGGGTCACGAAACTGATCACGGTACCGACGATCGTCAAAAACATCATGTTCCATATCGACGAGACGGGCCACAAACCGGATACATCGACGCTGAAACTGGCAATCACGGCATCGGAAAAGATGCCGCCGGAGATTTTCGAGAAGTTTCAGCAACAGTTCGGGATCGAACTGCATGACTCCATCGGGTCGTCTGAAATCACGTATGAATGGATTGCCAATCGCCCGGCCGAATTCCGGCGCGGCAGCCTTGGCAAGCCCGTTTTCGGCTACGAAGTGCGCCTGGTGGATACCGACGGCAACGCCGTAACCGCCCCGAATACAGACGGCGAAGCCTGGATCAAGAGCGAAACCGGCTGTTTCTTCTACTGGCGGAAATTCGACAAATCGCGCGAAACGTTCATTGGCCCGTGGGTGCGCACCGGCGACACGCTCTATTTCGACGAGGACGGATTCTTCTGGTTCTCCGGGCGATCGGACGACGTCTTCAAAGTTAAAGGGTTATGGGTCTCACCAATTGAAGTGGAAGCCGCATTGACCGATGACGATCGCGTGGCCGAAGCCGCCGTGATCTCATACGAGGATACGGATGGATTGACCAAGCCAAAAGCCTTCGTCGTCCTAAAGGCTGGCACCAATGCGACCGAGGAGCTTGTCGGAGAACTGAGAGAAAACGTACGCCCGATCGGCGGCTACAAGGTGCCGGAAGAAATCGCGTTCGTGGAGTCTCTGCCTAGAACGACGCTGCTCAAGATCGATCGCCGCACCCTGCGCGCTCAGGAAGCGGCGCGGCGCGGTTAACGTGCGAAAAGGAAGCAGCAGGCGTCTGTCGACCTGCCGCTTTTTTCCGCCGCTAACACATTCAGTGGAATTTGACGTATTCGAAATCGAACGGATTTCCATGAACGCCGCGCTTCGGCGGCGCGATCCAGCCGGCGATCTTGCCGTGCTCGTAGCAGGGCTTCATCAGAGATTTGACGAACTCGCGGTCGCTCTCGGTCGGTAGCCAATCGGTCACGTGCTTCGTCCACTCCGCCTCGCTGATGACATGTCCATCCGGGGAGACTTTGACCTCGGAGAAGTTGCCGACCGCCCGGTGAAAGCCACGGTGCGGTAGCGCGAGGCGGAAGTCGAAGCCGTGCTTTTCGATGACCTTGTTCCAGCGGTTCACGCCACGCTGACAGTCGTCGATATAGTCCTGACGCAGCTTCTCGTTGACCGAGGTCAGCGCAGGATGTTGTTCCTCAACGATCTTGTCGCCATCCAGCATCAACACAGGATAGCTGTAATCCACCAGTCGGTGATCGTCGTCTATCTTCTCTTCGTGGAAGCGGCCTTTCAGACCCTGAGTGTAATAATTGGCCGCATTGGTCGACAGTTCCTGGCCGAATAGGTCGACCGATACCGAATAGTGGAAATTGATCCATTTCTGCATCGTCGGAAGATCAATGGCGCCAGCCTCGCGAATACGTTCGGGGTCGTCGGTACCGAGCTCATCCATAACCTCGCAGGTCCGCTGGACAATCCTCATCACGCCGGATTCGCCGACGAACATGTGATGCGCCTCCTCGGTCAGCATGAACTGACAGGTTCGCGCAAGCGGATCGAACCCGCTCTCCGCTAGCGACGCGAGCTGAAACTTGCCATCTCGATCCGTGAAGAAGGCGAACATAAACATCGACAGCCAGTCTGGCGTCGGTTCGTTGAAGGCGCCGAGAATACGAGGCTTGTCTGGGTCGCCGGAGTGACGTTCAAGCATCATTTCCGCTTCTTCGCGGCCGTCGCGCCCGAAATGCGCATGAAGCAAGTAGACCATGGCCCAAAGATGCCGGCCCTCCTCCACGTTGATCTGGAAAAGATTTCTGAGGTCGTAAAGGGACGGCGCCGTCTGACCGAGAACCCGTTGCTGTTCCACAGATGCGGGCTCGGTGTCGCCCTGCGTGACGATCAACCGCCGAAGTGTCGAACGGTATTCGCCAGGCACTTCTTGCCAGACCGGCTCGCCCTTGTGATCGCCAAATGCGATCTTGCGGTCGGGCACCGGCTCGTTGAGGAAAATGCCCCATCGGTATTCCGGCATTTTGACGTAATCAAAATGGGCCCATCCATCAGCGCTGACATCGACTGCGGTTCGCAGGTACACATCGTACCCCTGCGTCCCTTCAGGACCAAGTTCATCCCACCAGCTCAGGTAGTTGGGCAGCCAGGATTCAAGCGCCCGTTGCAGACGCCGGTTCTCACTCAGATCGACGTTGTTGGGGATACGCTCATTATAATTAATAGACGACATATTCAGATCCTCGATTTAACCAATTCGTAAAAGGGTGAAAACGCGTCAGACGCGCTGTTTGTTGTAATCAGCCTTCTGGCCTGATCCGTAGACCTGCAGCGCGCCGTCTTCGCCAACTGCATTGGGGCGCTGGAAAATCCAGTTTTGCCATGCCGACAGCCGTCCGAAGATCTTCGTCTCCAGCGTTTCCGGTCCCGCGAAGCGCAGACTGGCTTCCATGCCCGTCAGGGCATCCGGCGAGAAGCTGGCACGTTCCTCTACCGCGATTCGGACTTCGTCCTCCCAATCGATATCGTCGGGGGCGAACGTAACGAGCCCTAGCTCTTCGGCGTCGAAAGCCTCGATTTTCCGGCCGATCTCCGGCTTTACGTTATCGACATGGGCCGGATCGTTCAGGAACCGGTGTTCAAGCCGCGTCAGGCCGTTCGGCATCGTCAGCGGACCGAAGTTTATGTCGGTCAGCACCACGGTGGCCTCCGGCACATTTGAGCCTTCAAACGTGCCGTCAAGCATGTAGGAACGGTCCGCCGCAAACACCAGTTCGAGGAGCGTGCCGGTAAAGCAGCTACCGGGCTCGACCAGCGTGATGATCGAGCGCGAGGACACATCCACGCGTTTTAAGGTACGTTTCATGAACAGCGTGATTTCGCGCACCAGCCAGTGACCGGCATTGTCCGACAGCGCCTTGTCCGCCGCCTCGACGTTTGCGGCATCTCCTTCCGTCTTGAAGATCCAGGTGCCGACTTCCTTTTCGTTGACACGCAGCTCCATGATGGCGTCTTCCAAGTCGCGGCACATTGCGAAGGGCCAGAACGCCGCGCCCTGCGCTTCAATTCCAGCAATATTGGAGGGCGGCGCCTCGGCCGGTGCGGCGATGGTGATTGTAGCGGTCGCGAGATCGCGATCGATATCGACGACCAGCGTACCGTAGGTGATACGGTCATCCTGGATTGACCGGTTCAGCGGCGTCAGCTCGACACCCTTGGCGTCAGCGGGACGATCGCTTTCTGACGCAAATTCAGCGGCCCGCTCGGCAACGGCTTCGTCGAACTTGGAACGCGGAACCACCTCGTCGACGAGGTCCCAGTCGGTGGCGCGCTTGCCTCGGATGCCTTCCGATGTGGTGCAGAAATAGTCGGCCCGGTCGTGGCGTACTTTCCGCTTGTCGACCAGACGGGTAAGCCCGCCGGTGCCCGGCAGAACGGCCAGAAGCGGCAGTTCCGGAAGCGATACGGTCGAAGATCCGTCGTCGATCAGCATGATATGATCACAGGCGAGCGCAAGTTCGTATCCGCCGCCCGCGCAGGCCCCGTTCACGGCTGCGAGAAACCGGATGCCGGAATTATCTGTGGCGTCCTCGATCCCGTTGCGCGTTTCGTTGGTGAATTTACAGAAATTGACTTTGTGCGCGTGGGTCGATTGCGAAAGCATCCGGATATTCGCGCCGGCGCAGAACACTCGGTCTTTATCGGACGTCATAATGACGGCGCCGACTTCGGGATGCTCGAACCGAATGCGCTGCAGCGCATCGTAAAGTTCAATGTCGACCCCCAGATCATAGGAGTTGAGCTTCAGTTCATATCCGGGCACCAGGGTAGCGTTCTCGTCGACGTCTAGCGCAAGCCGCGCGACGCGACCGTGAAATGTCAAATTCCAGTGACGATATTTATCCGGGCTAGTCTGAAAGTCGATCCTCAGCTCGCCAGCCGCTGTTTCTTCTGAAGAGTCGGTCGACATATTACCTCCAATGTCACCCCGTCCGAGAGGGAATTACCTGGAATTCCGGGGATAAGTGGTTTGATTTTGTTGCCAGCAACAATACTGACTATTTGGATAGTATGTTAACTTCGGCTGAAAATCAACACATTAAGGATTCTTTTTTACGTGTTCATCACTGTCGAAGACCGCCGGAATGGCTACACGCAGATCCTCTACGAATTTTTCAAGATCCTCGGCGAGCAATTTCTCCGTCCCTCATCGCAGAGCCAAGGGTTCCGGTTTCTAGCTGCCAAAAAAATTTTTTACGTAACGCCAGTCTGACGGCGCAGGCCGCACGGAGGCTCTCTCGCGAAGATAATTGCCGATCAGCTTATGTCGAACGGAGCCGGGCTCACCGGACGCAGAGATATTATAGCCGTCATGTCCGATTGCGGTTCCATGCGCCAGAGACTCGATGGCCCGCGGCTGCGAAATGCCATCCTTGACGGGTTGAACGTCATACTTCGTCGAAAACCCAACTCGTTCTGGTCTAAATCATTATAGATATGCTCTGCTGTCAATGGGCTCAGCTTAGAGATCATCCACCTCTTCTCTCGGTCGTAGGTTCACGAACGGTCATGGTGCGCCTGGCATCCGTCCAGAGGATTCTCGAGAACTATGCGAATGCAGTCGTTGATCTCAAACAAGTTCGATCCGGATAATGACAGTAGCGAAAATCAGGTGCCCGCGCCGAGAAATGCCGTCGCTTCGATTTCCACCAGTGCGCCGGGAGCCGCCAGCGCGGTGATGGCGACCAGCGTCGAACACGGCATGCGCCCCGAGAAATATTCGCTGCGTGCCTTGCCGAAGGCGGGCCGGTTCTCCATGTCGGTCAAATAGACAGTGAGCTTCGCGACGTCTTCCATGCGGCCG
>Ga0255767_1001301_pt1 | contig 22216 bp, 19 predicted proteins | sample 071ome_24_FD_179967 | JGI IMG/M metagenome (GOLD analysis project Ga0255767, IMG submission 179967) | Coastal salt marsh microbial communities from the Groves Creek Marsh, Skidaway Island, Georgia - 071402CT metaG (version 2) | ecosystem: Environmental > Aquatic > Marine > Intertidal zone > Salt...
CCTGCCCCTTCAGAAATTCCTACTCCTTGCCGAGATAACGCATCCTCGATTGCGTTCAAAAACAGGAAGACATTCTCTTCGCGAGCGCTATGGCCCATCAGGCCAACGCGCCAGACCCTTCCCGCCAACGCGCCGAGGCCAGCACCGACTTCCAACCCATATTCAGCCAGCAGGTAGGAGCGTACCGCTGCTTCGTCAACGCCTTCAGGTATAATGATAGCGTTGAGCTGAGGCAGTCGATAATCAGAGTCCACAAGAAATTGAAGTCCCATCGCCTCGATACCGGCATGCAAAGCACGGTGCATTAACGCGTGCCTATCCCATGCATTCTCCAGTCCCTCTTCCTGAAGCATGACTAGAGACTCATGCAAACCATAGAGAGGGTTTATGGGCGCGGTATGATGATAAGCGCGAGAGCCTCCATCACCCCAATATCCCATAACAAGGGTCAGATCCATAAACCAACTCTGACCCTTTTTATTTCTACTTCTTACGACTTCAGCTGCACGATCACTTATCGTGAGTGGAGAGATCCCAGGCATACATGATAAACATTTTTGCGATCCAGAATAAACAGCGTCGGCACCCCAGTCGTCGACCAAAACAGGGGTGCCAGCTAGGGAGGTGACACAGTCAACAATGGAAAGAGCGTCAAAGTCTCTGGCCAACCCACAAATCGTTTTTGCATCTGATTGTGCCCCTGTTGAGGTTTCAGCATGTACAAATGCCACCGCCTTAGTATCAGGATTTTGATTAAGCGCGTCCGACACTTTTTGGGCATCAACCACCTGGCCCCACTCATCCTCGATATGTATCGGAACCGCTCCTACCCGCTCCACATTTTCCTTCATCCGCCCACCAAAAGCACCATTTTGACAGACGATTACCTTGTCCCCGGGCTCAATGAGATTAACAAAGCAGCTCTCCATCCCCACGGAACCAGGACCAGAGAGAGGGATGGTCAGCTCGTTTTTTGTTTGAAAAGCATAACGAAGCATTTCTTTTATCTGCTCCATCATCTCAACGAAGGCCGGATCTAAGTGACCGATGGTCGGTCTTGCCATCGCGGCCAATATTCTCTCATGAACATCCGAGGGACCGGGTCCCATAAGGTGGCGCTTTGGGGGTTGGAAACTGCCAGTCATTTTAACTCCGAAAACTTATTTTAAATCCTCATTTAATACACTTTGTAGACAACAACAAACACTTCCAAAAATTATTAACCATTACAAAACTGATTAGGCACCACTTCGAGTATGTCTTTTCTAAAATTCGGTCTGAAGGATTTGATAAGGAGCTTTGGTTTGACAAAACGAGTTGCACGCCACCCGCCCCGCGTCCATGATAGGTAAGGAACAAAGTGAGATAAAATTTCATCTATGCGTGATCAATCTCTTCGCGGACACATTAGGAACCTAGAACAACAAGGTGAGTTAATTCGAGTCGATACCGAGACAGATCCGAACGAAAACCTCTCGGCATTGGGCTGGAAGATATACGATCAAAAGGGCAAATCGAGTTTATTCACAAATCTGAAGAACCACCCGAGCTGGCAAGTTTGCAGCCAGATTGTTACAGATCGACGAAAATGGTCGATAGGGCTGGGCCTGGGAGAAGATGAATTAATATCCGAGCTAGTGAAACGAACCAAAAAGCCCCTCACCCCGAGTTTAGTTGAAAATAAAGAGGCCCCGGTGAAGGAAGTAATTCTTCGGGGGTCGGAGTGTGACCTAACGAAATTTCCCGCAATGTGGACTTCGGAACAAGATCCTGGTCCCTACATAGCAGCCGGAATGGCAATCATAAAAGATAGAGAAACTGGTATCAGAAACGTTTCTTATCACAGGCAGCAAATTCTTGGGCCAGATAAGACTGGGTTCTTGATTTGTCCGCGGCATGCGCAACGGGTTTACCAACAATATAAAGCTCTGAAACAAGACATGCCGGTTGCTATCGTTATAGGGGCACATCCAGCCATTTTATTCGCCGCCGGTTTTACAACCCAATTTGGCAAGGACGAGCTCGCTATTGCTGGCGGCTTGATTAATGATCCCATTAGATTGGTCAAGTGTGAGACAAGTGACATCGAAGTACCCGCTGAAGCAGAAATAATACTGGAGGGTAAAGTTCTGGCAAAGAGCATGACCGAGGAGGGTCCGTTTGGAGAAGTAACAGGCGGTTACGCAATGGAAGGCTCTACTGAAATTTTTCAGTTGGACTGCATTACTCATCGGAAGGACCCACTATTTTACGGAATGCACTCTGGGGCCCCGATGGGCGATCCTCAATCGATCACGGGAACCTGCATTGAGGTAGCGTTGCATGAACATCTCTCAAAGGTCGAAGGGGGCATGGATATTCTCGATATTCGTTGCCTTGGTATCTCCGGCCTTATGGCAATAGTGATCAAAATACGCCCTAAGGTCCACGGACAAGCAAAAACAGCTCTTATGGCCGCATTATCTGGTCCATATATGCACCCAAAACTTGCCATAGCTGTTGATGATGATATCGATGCGGGAGACTTACGACAGATATTCTGGTCAATGACGACGAGGGTCCATGCAGAAAAAGATGTTGTCAAAATTCCAAACACCCGTATCTGGTCCCTGGATAATGCATCAGACATCGTACCCGGTATGAGCGCAATGTATCGCACAGGAACCAAAACAATGATTGACGCCACGAAACCGCCAGAGAGTCACCTGGAAGAAAGGGAAAAATTTGTTCGGGCATTGCCCAAAAATTATGACAAAATTGATTTGGCACAATTTGTAGAGTGAGCCCCCTTGGCCGATCGGAAAACTCCAAGAGATGATATTTGGCTTGAGCCAAATGAAAGTCCCGGGTTCGTGGTTAGGGAGACCAACATCGCTGTCGGCAATGCCCTTAGAAGACGCCTCTCAAAATATGGCCTGACTTTAGGGCAGTATTATATCATGCGCGCCCTTTGGATTAACGAGGGACAAAGCCAACGTGCACTGAGCAAAGCCGTGGGTACCACTGAGCCAACAACGGCCAGCGTCCTTCGGATTCTAGAGAAAAATGGCCTGGTCCGTCGGACACGCAACCAGCAGGATCGCAGAACTATAAATATTTTTCCTACCGAGAGAGGACTCGAGATGAAACGAGAACTCTTATTGATGGCTATGGGGGTAAATGAAATTGCAACCAGAGGTTTGTCTCAACATGACATTGAGAAAATAAAAAGACTGATGCGAGCGATGAGCGAAAATTTGCGCGCAGACGAAGAAAACATCTCAGACTAGGGCATCCCAATTAAGCCGATCAAAGATCAAGCTTTTGATGAGAGAACTTGACGAAGAAGCATCAGAATAACTAAGTTCGTACTTATTGTAGAGTTTCTTGCAAGAACTCTTTGGAGCTTTGAATAATCACCAGATTGGAGATGAATGATGTCCGAACAAAAGGCAATTTTTATGGACCGCTCAGGCCACGTAGAACCTCAGCCAGAGCTATGGGAGCCCGCGATAGTAAAAGGTGCAGATTTCAAGGCGGAAATTAAAAGGCTCTCGGAACTCCCAAAGCCTAATAATGGCCGTAGGCAGTCTTGGATTGTTCATCCTGACTCACATAAATTAGGAACCGGGCTCGGACTTGCACCAGGAATTCGTCCTATACTTGAAGTGCTTAACCCAGGTGAACAAACAGCTCCGATCCGTCACAACTCGACGCAAGTCAATTTCTGTATAGAGGGGGCTGGTCATTCAATAGTGAGTGGTCAAAGGATAGATTTTGAACAATATGACCTCTGGAATTTTCCATCAATGCAGACCTACATCCATGTCAATGACACAGATCAAGTCCAGGCACGTCTGACTTATACCAACGCGCCCTTATTGGAAAAAATGAACGTGCATATTGTCGAAGAAAACCCGCCGGCCGAGGTGAAGGCCGTTGAGAAGGAGAATGAAGCCGGGGTGGTAGCGGCTGATGATCCTCGGCGCAAAAGTCCATATGGCACTTTCCAGCTTACTGACGATGGCGCTTGGTTGATGCCCTACGAAATTCTGGTTTCACCAGAGTCTGTGGAATCGAAAGCCCTGCATTGGCCTTGGAAAAAAGTCAAAAAAGAATTGGATAAACTGACCGCCCTCGGGTCCGATTATGTCGGTAGACGGCTATATCTTTTGTGGAATCCAATGACGGGGCGGACAAATGGAACAACACCAAACTTTTTTGCAACGATTACGATTCGTCCCCCCGGGATCGTGGACAAGCCTCATCGGCATGTCTCGGCAGCGATGAATTACATCTTTGGTGGCCAAGGGAGGTCGACCGTCGAAGGGAAGGTATATGAATGGCAGTCGGGCGACTTGCTGCTCACCGCACCGGGTTGGGGTATTCATAACCACGCCTCGACCGGAGATGAGCCAGTGTACGAGCTTACGATCCAGGATCAGCCGCTCAATATCGTGATGGAATCTCTGCTCTGGCAAGAAGACTTGCAAGAGCCTTGGAGTGTGCTTGGCGCTGAAACTGGATTCAATACAAATCGCGAAAAGGTAGCAAGCTAGAGATGATAAGGCTCGGAAAAAACGAATTAAAAGGCTCGATCCCGCCATTAATAACGCCCTTCAAAAATGGGAAGGTCGATTACGACGCTTATGCGGGGTTGGTCGAGTTTCAGATAAAGAATGGCTCACACGGAATTTTGGTGACAGGGACAACATCAGAACCCTCGACACTTTCGGTTGAGGAACGAAACCGCTGCGCAGATGTTGCGATTGAGACGGCCTGCGGGAAAGTTCCTGTTGTTGTAGCAACAGGATCACAAAGCCTCGCGGAAACTTTGGTTCTCAGTGCACACGCTGACAAAGCTGGAGCCGATGCCCTTCTTGTTGTTACACCCTACTACATCAGGCCACCACAACGCGGTTTGGTTGCTTATTACACAGAAGTGGGGAAAATAACCAAGTTACCCTGGATGATTTATCATATCCCGGGGCGCGCGGCGATAAGTGTCTCTTTGGAAACCTTGGACCAGATTAGCAAAAATTGTCCCAACTTTGTGGGCATGAAACATGCGGTCGATGATTTAGGTTTTGTCTCAAAATGTTTGGATCATTTTGGGTCTAATTTCCGCATTTTCGTAGGACTCGAAGACTTATCATATCCAATGATGGCCGTAGGCGCCTGCGGTCTAATGAACGCTGTTGGCAATTTAATGCCTAAAAAGTTGGCCCGAATGTGCGAAGCAGTTTGGGATGGCAATCTAAAGGTCGCAAAAACACTGCATTATGAGCTGTTTGAGATCAACCAAGCGGTATTTTATGATACCAACCCAATCCCAATGAAATACATGATGAAACGGCTTGGTATTATGCCCAAAAACGAGCACCGTCTTCCTATGATGCCGGCGGATAAGCCACTAGAAAAAAGGCTGGATGGCGTTTTAGAACGAGCCGGTCTCCTAAAGGCATCAGATAAGGCAAAAAAAGGGAAGAAAGCAGCCTAGGGTCAAAGGGATGGAAATTCTCTAGCTCAGGTCAAATTGGCGAAATTCTGTTTTCGACCGTCGGCGATACGATATTACTTTATGTGCATTCAGACGCGTTTAAGCAAGGGAGAGAAATATGATTACACCCGGTCTCGTAGTACCACCACTCACGCCTTTTAAAGATGACCTATCCGTTGACTACGACACCCTAAGACGGGAGGTCGATTATATTGTTGAGGACTGCGAGGCTGCTATGGTTTCGGTAGCCGGTGTGGAAACCACCGAGTATCACTTTCTAACTTACGATGAACGCCTCGAGCTAATTCGAAAAACAATAGAATTTGTTGATGACAGGGTCCCTGTTGTCGTAGGGGTATCTCATCCAAATGTTTACAAAGCCATAGAAATCTCACACTACGCGGAGGGTCTTGGCGCACATGGATTACAAGTCCTCGCGCCATTAAGACCATTTGGCGGCCAACCAACGTTAGGTGAACTCGTTACCTATTTCGAGACAATCGCGTCCGAGACCTCAAATCCGATAATGCTTTACTTAAATCCCGGACCGGGAGCTGAGGTTAACCCTGCATGGACGCTAGAGCTCGCAAAATTAGACCGGGTTGCCTACGTCAAAGAGAGCTCGCGGGATCTCGCTCGCGTAGCCAGATTGATCGAGGAAATACAGCATGGGGGCCACGCTCAGTACTTTACAACGGTACAAATGCTGCTCGGATCAATAGTCCTGGGCGGCGCCGGAGCAACCATGCCCCCGCCGGTTGCTTACATCGCTAATGCGGTAATCAAAGCATTCAAAGCCGGTGACATTGCAGAAGCAGGTCGACTGCAGCGTCAATTTGGCCTATTTCCCGCCCGTTGGATGGGTTATGGATTAGCGCCTGCTTTGAAAGCATCTATGGAAATCATCGGATTATCCTTGGGTAAACCATATCCTCCATTTAAGGCCGTTGAGGGGGCTGACCTTGAGGCCATGAGGACCTATTTAAAAACAACTTACCTCTTCGAGGAGATCCATCAGAACGTGATCCGAAAGCGTGCCGCTTAGCAACTCCGTTCGGATAATAATTGTATTTCAGTGTGTTTTTAGCTGGGTGTGCCAATGAAATCAGGGAGTTTTTAGAAAACCAAAATGGCGACAGAGAAACACCAATCTGGAATAACGACGTCAAGGAAAAATTCAACACCGGGGGACGCACCGTCTGGGCCTGAGAAACTCGACCCGTGGTTAAGTATGCTTCGGGAGCATGCGCAAATTAAAAATGGCGAGAAAATTCTTAATATAATTGCAAGTGAAAATAGCCACAAAAATTATCTTCGATACGAAGATCGAAGCTTTGATGCTGTCATTGGCAACCAAGTTCTCCAATTTTTTCCATATAAAATACAACTCTTGCGAGAAGTTATCCGTATTCTCAAACCTAGGGGTAGATTAGTTCTAAACGTCTTCAGCAGGATAGAGCTATGCCCATGTCATCTTGCGGTTTTGCAAGCATTAACTGAACAAGGCGGCGAGATAGAAGAATTCAGGAGACCTTTTTCTCTGCACGACCCAATCGAGCTAGGCGATCTTGTTGCCGATAGCGGCTTCAAAGAAATATCAGTTGTTCGTAAAACGCACGAGGACCGATTTGTCTCGATTATGGACTTCATTACCACTCTTGATCTCAGTTCTGATATCGCTGAAACTGTCTGGCCAGATTATTTAAAAGATTTCATCGATGTCGATGGTCTCCGAGTTCTCACCACTTCGAATTTTTTATTTGCAAGAGTGCGCTAAGCTCGAACGGGGCCACTCAGTTTTTTTACTAAGTCGGGATCTACAAATTCGCCCACATTGCGATTTTTTTCAATCTGCGTAGCAGAGGGCGAATTACTCGATCCCCGACATTTAGCGCATAAGTTCCAACTACCAAACTTAGCGGGGAAGACCGTGTAGGCTGATTGATAAATCAGTTTTTCTTCTTTGGTCTCAGCGGGCGGGAGTTCGTCTTTAGATAGGAGCTCACGCATTTTGTCCTCATTTGCCTCTGCATGGCGAGACAGAATAGACAATGTAGCCCGGTTCCACCCTTCTGCACGAAGGTAATGGGATTTTACGCAGCACTCTGGATAAGCGAGAAGCCTGGCTTCATCCTCCATCGAGAGTTGTCCGCCATTCTTACAAATCCTTTCGACCTCATTTCCTAAATTCTTCGCCCGAGTAATGTAGATTGCGCGATATGGTTTCAAGAGAGATTTTGTATCCTCGGCATACCAAGCGGGAATATCAGGCGGCCAGTCACACGCGTCCCAAAATGGGCCCTCTTGAACCCGTAGGCCGTTTTGTCTCGCTATCTCTGCGACCCCAGCTACCCATTTGTGATCAGCAATCCCTCTCCCAGAGACAAAAACCGGTTTCACTCCTCGCATTAAACATAAAAAATCTAGCATTTCTTGCAAAGCATCATCCGCATTCAAGTCTGGTCCACAGAGATTTTGCAGCGCCATAAGTTGTTTCAGCACTTTTTTGAGTTTTGGTTTTCTGAAATCTGCCATTTCGGTATACTGAATGCTGAAACTATTCTCGTCTACAGGAGGAGCATTGGTAATAATGGATATTAAGATAGAGCCTTCTGGTGCGGCATTGGGTGCCTTTGTTCGTGATATTGATTTAAACCAGCCTCTGACCGACGCGCTTCGTCAACAGATTCTTGCGGCATGGCAAAAACATATAGTTTTGATTTTTCCGGAACAGGATCTGAGCCAGAAGGCGCAACTTAGTTTTGCCTCTAATTTTGGTGATTTAGGAACACGCTCTCGGCGCGCTGAGGCTCGACCTGAGGGTGCTGAATTCAACCCCAATATCATGATGGTCTCAAATTTAAGGGACGAACAAGGAAACTACATCGGGTCGCTACCAGATGGCGAAATGTATTTTCACCATGACATGTGTTATATGCCAGAACCCCATAGGGGGACCTACCTATATGCCCTTGAAATACCATCCGCCGGTGGCAATACAAAATTCACTAATATGTATCGTGCCTATGAAAAGCTGCCCGAGCGTTTGAAGACCCTTTTAAAGGGAAAGACTGCGGTTCAGGTATACGATTATGATCAAACATCTACACCTGACGTCCAAAAAGATCTCTCAGGGATACATCATCGCTCGCAACCCATATTCATCCGTCATCCAGAGACAAACAAAACTGCCCTATACGTTAACCGCCTTATGACCGCTGTTATTGATGGTATGAGCCGAGAGCAGAGTGACGCTATATTGAGTGAAATGCATGACATATCCGAATCAAATGAAAACGTGTATGAGCATGTATGGTCTGTTGGAGACTTGGTCATGTGGGATAACTTTGCATCATGCCATGCGCGAACAGATTTCCCGGCATCAGAGCGGCGGGTCATGCGACGATGTACAACAGAAGGTGGGCCTATGATCGCCGCCGATATCGCTGCTTAAATAAGGAAAACCAACCATGAGCTTTGAAGTGAGAAAAATTGATGCTCCATTAGGTGCGGAGATTTGTGGCATTGACATGCGTGACCCACTCGATCCGGCTGATCGTGATCGATTGTACAAAGCATGGCTCGATCATGTCTGCCTCGTTTTTAGAGACCAGAGCCTCAGTAAGGATCAGCAGATCGACGTCGCAGGGTATTTTGGTCGGGTCGGAGAGCGTGCAACGCCAAAGGATAGGCGAAACGAGGACAATCACGGTTACGATGGCACCATCATGATGGTGAGCAACGAAAAGGACGACGAAGGTAACTACACAGGGTCTTTACCAGACGGGGAAATGTGGTGGCATCACGATATGAGCTACAGACCAGAACCACATAAGGCCACTTTTTTGCACGGCCTTGAAATACCCACGCATGGCGGCGAAACATGCCTATCTAATATGTACCTTGCCTATCAACATATCCCATCGGAACTCAAACAAAAACTGATGGGTCGCAAAGTTCTGCAAGCCTATGATTTTGCGCTTCGAGGCCGCGTTGATTTAGAGGAAATCGGACTCGAAAATATTCAGCACTACTGGCAACCAATTTTTGTCCAACACCCGGAAACTGGTCGCATTGCACTCTATGTGAGTCGCCTTATCTCTGCTCGCATTGAAGGTCTTGACGAAACAGAAAGTCGTGAAACTCTAGAACAACTCTATGAAATCTCGGAAAATACTTCAGTGGTTTACGAGCATAGCTGGCGGATTGGAGATCTCCTTATGTGGGATAATCGGTGCTCTATCCATTCACGAAAGGATTTCCCTGCTGAACAGCGTCGTATGTTAAGGAGATGCACGGTAGAGGGCGGGCCAATGATCCAAGCTGATCAAGCCGCATAACTTGACTAGCCTAACTTGCAACCCGCTCTCTGATGCTCTAGGCGCATCACTCGAAGGCATAAATGCTGCACTTTCTCTTGACCCGGAGATGACTGACGCAATCAGAAATGCCTGGCAAGATCACATCGTTGTTGTTTTACCGAACCAAAACCTCAATCACAGACAGCAAGTACAATTCACGTCCGCATTCGGAACGCCCGGGACTCGATCTCGAGATAAGGAAAGAAGGCCCGAGGGTGAGGAATTTGATGACAGCGTCATGATGGTTTCAAATCTGAGAGACTCCCGGGGAAATGCCCTGGGTTCCCTTCCAGACGGGGAGATGTGGTTTCACCATGATTCCTGTTATTACCCGAAACCTGATGCCGCGACATTCCTCTATGCCTTAGAAATACCCTCTAAAGGCGGAAATACCCGTTTTTCCAACATGTATAAAGCTTATGAGAACCTACCAAACGACTTAAAAAAGTCGCTAAAAGGACGCAGGGTTCTACAGATTTACAATTATGGAACTGTTGAAAAGGCAGACCCTGATGGTGATCTCCGCGGGATACGACATGGCACGCAGCCTATTTTTATTCGCCATCGCGAAACTGGCCGAATAGCTCTTTATGTTAACCGCCTCATGACAGCAAGAATTGAGGGAATTCCTCGATCTGACAGTGAGGCAATCCTGGATGAGCTTTTTTCTATTTGCGAGAGCCCAAGTATCATTTATGAGCACCAATGGAAGCCTGGCGACCTCTTAATTTGGGATAATCAAAGTTCATGTCATGCTCGAACAGATTTTCCCAGAGACGAAAGGCGTGTTTTGAGGCGATGTACAATCAAGGGCGAAGAAATGTTAGCCGCTTGTTAATGAGCCTTGTGGAGCAAATCCCGGATGCTAAGGTAAAAAATCTTTTCGAAGGAAGGAGACAGTCGTATGCCGGTAATCCAAACTGACGGCGAAACAATATATTACGAAGACGTTGGTGAAGGTCCACCCATTCTGTTTATTCACAGTCTGGGAACCAATTCCTATCTCTATCGGGCTCAAATCGAAGTGCTAAAAAACAAATACCGATGCATTGCACCTGACTGCCGAGGTCATGGAAATAGCTCCTATAATGGACTTTTCACGGTAGAAGACGCCGCAAATGACCATAAAGCTCTATTGGATACACTAAATATTAGCTCCTGCCACATAGTTGGATTGTCTATGGGCGGTCCCATTTTACTGAACCTCATTAGCCGTTGGCCCGAAATTGCTCAGTCTGTTGTAATTGCAGATTCCTTCGCTCGTATTCGTCCCGGTGGAGAAGACAGAATATACGCCACACAAGAAGCGGTTGCTTACCTGTCAATGCAAGAATTTGGCAGCCAATACGCCGGTGACCGACTGATGCCAACAACGCCAATAGAGAAATTGGATGAACTCGCCTTAGAGATAGCAAAGTGTCCGTCAAAGGCCTATGTGGATACCGTTAGGGCAATATTCACCTATGATGCCAGTAGTGATTTAGATAACGTAAAAGTGCCCGCACTGATACTCGTTGGGGACAATGATGATGCGACCCCGATAGCAGAAAGTGAGTTTATTAAAGCAGGAATTCCAGGTTCCAAATTAGTGACCATTCCAAATGCAGGACACCTGTCCACGATTGATAGCCCTGAGGCATTTACCCACGAATTAGAACTATTCTTTGAGGGGCTTTAGCGCCAAATGGGCAGGGCTCTCAATGACTCACAAATCGAAAAATACCACCGAGATGGCTTCGTATTTCCGATAGAGGTGATGAAACCAGAAGAGGCTGCCACTTTCAGGAAGATGCTCGAGAATACGCAGGCGGAGGGGAAACTCACTGGGTCAGGTCAAACCAAATTCTACCTTCGGTTCCCATGGGTCCATGAACTGGCCACACGGCCATCGGTCCTTGACCCTGTCCAAGATCTTCTTGGCCCCAATCTAATGCTTTATCACAACACTATGTGGTCAAAGGATGGAGGTGATGGGGCTTATGTGAGCTGGCATCAGGACAATACATATTTCGGTCACACGCCTTGCGAGGTTCTCACAGTATGGATCGCATTGTCACCAGTGACTATAGACAGTGGATGCATGCAGTTTCTGCCAGGTAGCCATAAATTGGGGCAATTGCCGCTCGGAAATCCGGATATCGATAAGGGTAATCTTCTTTCTAGCGGGCAGACAGTAAATTTTGATACTTCCTCTGTAACGCCAGTGCCGGTAGAGCTCAAACCTGGCCAGGCATCTATTCATCACGCATTTCTTATTCATTCTTCTGCACAAAACCTCTCAAGAGAACGTCGATTGGGCATGACATTGATATATCACCCCCCGAACCTCTCTCAATTGGGCGATATTCGCACAAGCGGCCTTTTGGTAAGAGGCACCGACCTTGCCAGAAACTTCGAACATGAAGCACCTCCCAAATCAGAAGACGATTCAGAGACCATTGCTCGTTATAAAAAAGCTGTTGGGCTCTATCGAGCAAAGGTGAAAGAATTAGGGAATCTCACAGTTGAGCGGTTTGACCGAAACATCCCTTAACAAACGAGATTTAATCGATTAAGGTTCTGGTAGTTTTTATCAAAAAGACGGCGCAGATCGTCATCAAGTTTTACGGGAGGAATTGATGTTATCTAGACTTGTAACCGGAACCGCGGCCGCTGCTTTGGCAGTTGGGGCCTCATTATTACCAGCACAGGCAAAAAATATAACTTTTCTTATTGCCTACGGCCCTGGCGGCGGCTTCGACACTGTCACCCGGAAGCTCGCTCCGTTAATCGAGAAGCACCTTGGTGGCAATGTAAATGTTGTACCGAAAAATATGCCAGGCGGACGTGGAAAAAAGGCAGCCAATTATTTGGTAAACCGAAAACCAAACGGTCGAAACCTGTTAATATTCAATATGCCAGGCCATGCCATGCCAAACATCATTGGCGAGAAGGCAGACTATGATGTTCGAACAATTGACTGGCTAGCAAGAGCGGCAGAATTCAAATACCTGATTGTCACTAGCGCACGGGCTGGCAAGTTCAAAACTTGGAAAGATGTAACCTCATATAAAGATAAAATTAAAATCCCAATGACCGCACCTGGCACGACGGGTTATCTCGCAACGGCCATACTTATGGACTCTTATGGGATTAAGCCAAACTTTATTACCGGATATAAATCGAGCTCCAAATATGCTCTCGGGGTTATCCGCGGTGATGGGGATTTAACAATTTTAGCCAAAGGAAGCTTCAGGAAATACATCACAAGCAAGAAAAAGAACCGGCAGGCGTTTAAGGACTTAAGGCCCTTGTTGGAGATCACAAACGGTCCTTCCCAATTCGGCGTTGAAACGACTGGAAGCCTTGGCAAAAAGGAATTAGCAGTCCTGGGGGGCGATCGTATGATTGGAACAACACCAGGAACGCCAAAAGCCGTAAAAGAGAAGTTAGCCAATGCAGTATTCAAGGCGGTTTCAGATCCTGAATTTGCTGCTTGGGGTAAAAAAGTAGGTCGAGATATAGCACCTCTTAATGCTGCGCAAACAAAAGCTAAGGCCCTTGAACTCTTCGCTTATTATAGCAAGTTCAAATCGGTTCTAGCTGCCAGCGTCAAAAAATAAGGTCGTGTTAAGAATGGTGGATCATCAAGATCCACCATTTAGCCTTTTTTAACAGGGTTTAACGGCAATAATTAGCTAAATTTAACGCGAGCTATCGAAGTGTTCGAATCACTTATTATTGGAATAGATAACCTATTCTCTTTAAATTCTATTCTATTACTAATGGCGGGATCAGCAGTAGGCCTTTTATTTGGTGCTATCCCAGGACTTGGCGGCACTACCGCTGTAGCCCTCATGATACCGCTTACTTTCGGAATGGAGCCATTTCAAGCCATAATTCTGATGGGCGGCATTATGGCGGCCACCTCTACCGGTGGTTCAGTAAGCGCGATCCTCTTAAACACTCCAGGCATAGCGCCCAACGCCGCAACGACATTTGATGGCTATCCACTGGCCAAACAAGGGAAAGCGGGAATGGCAATTGGTGCTGGCGCCACTGCCTCGGCCCTCGGCGGGGTGGTTGGAATAATTTCTTTAGTTGCTGTCATCCCAATCATGAAGGAGATCGTTCTTTTATTCACACCACCTGAATTCTTCATGCTGGCTATATTTGGACTCTGCGCGATAGCAGTGTCCTCGGGCGATAGACTATTACAGGGACTCATAACCGCCATAATTGGTTTGGTTGTAGGATTTGTAGGACTGTACGATATAACGGGTACGGTTCGGTATTCTATGGGAATTCCTCTCTTAGAGGATGGCATAAAGTTAGTCCCTGCACTCATTGGTCTATTTGCCATATCAGAGATGATCAATTTAGCGGTCAAAGGCGGTTCAATCGCCGAAGATACCTCATCTATTGCCATTTCTCGGGTCTCTGATGGCGTTAAACAAGTCTTCAAAAATTGGTCTACGATGCTTGTGGGCTCTGGCTACGGTACTTTCATTGGCGCAGTTCCGGGCGTTGGTGGGACCGTTGCGGCCTTCTTATCCTATTCCACACAAGTACAACGCGATCCTGATCCAGACGTTGAATATGGGAAAGGAAATATAAAAGGCGTAATAGCACCCGAGTCGGCGAACAATGCTAAGGATGGTGGATCATTAATCCCTACTCTGGCCTTTGGAATACCTGGAAGTGCAGAAACAGCAGTCTTCTTGGGAGTTTTAATTTTACACGGCATTGAGCCAGGACAAAAATTACTGGTTGAGAATGAACCCTTAGTTTTCACTCTTGTTGTTGCTCTAACCGTATCGGTTATTTTTGCGACCCTCGTTGTGCTTGCTTTGGCTAAGTATATGGCAATGCTAACAATGGTCAGCGTAAATGTATTAATCCCCACAGTATCGGTCATTGCTTTGGTCGGCGCTTACGCTCTGCATACCGAAATTGGAGACGTCGTTATTGCACTAATTTTTGCAATTATAGGCTACTTCATGATCAGATTTAATTATCCCCGCGTTACTTTTACAATTGCTCTTGTTTTGGGAACCCTTACGGAATTAAATTTTGATCAGACCATGCAGATCCATGACGGCGACATGACGGTGTTTTTAACCCGATGGCTGTCGGTAACACTGCTCATTTTGACGGTCCTCAGCCTTGGTTTTCCAACTTTTCGGAAAAAGGTGAGAGAACGCAATCGTCGCCGGGAAGCAGAGGCCTCGAAATGAAATTAATCCCCGAACATAGACAGCCAACAGCCTGGTTTCTGCTAGCTATTCTTTTAACAATCGTTGGGTTTATAGCTGTAAGCTATACCTACAAGCCCAACGATAGAGCTTTTCCACTGATGGTCGGTTATACCGCAATCCCGATAATTCTTCTTGACTTTTTAACCCTGACAAAAACAAAAATTGGCCAAAAAATTAGCGTTTTTTTCTCGGCAAAAACTCCTGAGCAAATTGACCAGGACGCTGATACTACAGAGCGAAGCCTGGGCAAAGAAATGGTGGTTTTTCTTTGGATGATTCTTCTGGTTCTGGGAATTTATCTCTTCGGTTTTCTGCCAATAACACCAGTTTTTGTATTCTGTTGGATGAAATATCGCGGTGCCTACTCTGTTCGAATGAGCCTCTACTCGGCCTTCTGTACCCTCGCATTTATTTACATTTTGTTTGAAATTGTTCTGCAATACGAGCTCTATGCCGGAATCCTGATGGAGATTTACGGTTCTTAGGAGTGATCTCCAAAACCATTTTTGAGCGTTCTTAATCGATTAAATTGATGGCCTGATAAGCCTAATGGCTCCATGGCCGGAACCTTGCGAAGGTATTACAAAACTTAATTTAGTCTTCATTACCCTGCCCTTGCGCTGCTAACTTTGCCGCATGCTGGCCAGCAATTTGACCGGAGACAAGGCATTCGGCCAAATTACCACCGGACATGTAGAGGTGTCCCCAGGCACTCCCACATTCTCCCACCGCATATAGACGCGGGATCGGGTTATCTTCGACATCAATAACACGCTGAAATTCGTCATGTTCTGGACCGCCTTGTGTATTGGAAACAACAGGCCATACCTGCCCTGCATAGAATGGAGGGCGCTGAATTTTCATCATTGTACCGGGCGGACGACCAAAATCTTGATCAGTTTTGATAGCACAGAGTTGGTTCCATCTTTCCAATGTCGCTTCGAGTATGTCAGAAGACATGTCCAACTTTTCTGCCAATTCGGCCACTGAGTTGGCTTTTTTGATTATCCCGTTTTCGATCTCTTGAAGGTTGTCAGTCGACCAATCGTAATGAGCATCTGGATCATTACGAGTTGGAGCACCTACCCTATACCGCCTGCGGCCGACCTCATCAAAGATCACAAAGGATGGAATCCTCGGATATTCTTGCTTAACGGGGTCAAAATGTTCCATAGGCCGATGAGACGTGTCTTGCGTGTAAGGAGGGTTCTCATTCATATAACGGCGACCATATTTATCCACCACTATCCATGTCATCTGGACGACCGCGGTAAGTTCTCTGCCCGGTATCCAATCAGGCAATCGCTTCATGCGGATCGCGTAAGGATATTGATCGTAAACAAACCCATATGATCCATGATAATGCCACATATGCCACAAGCGGGCCCCGAGCCCCTGCGCCATCTTGATTCCATCACCGGTGTTTGAGCTATTTGTCGCAGCAAAGACTGGCGACATCTGCCAATATTGCCGCTTCATTTCCTCATTTGCCTCAAAGCCACCACAGGCCAATATCACCGCCTTATCGGCCTTCACTCGTCGGACGCAATCTTTCCTGGCTACCACGGCACCAATCACCTCATTGGACCCGCTAGTTGTAATCAATTCCTTTACCGGCGCCTCCAACCAGACATCAATGTCGCGTTGCTCCACATTGTCTTCAAGAGTCTTAAAGACTTTAGCGCCTCCCGGCGCACCCCTGACATGCGGGTAATACCCATCTGGATCGAAGTTTGGAATTTCCTCAATGAGGGTCTGGTAAAAAGTATCATAGCCTTCAAACGGATAATTAGCGACCTTCTCCCGCGGGTTGATAATTGCTCCATTTACCTTGGCAAGTTTTCGCATGTAAGGCTCAATTTGTGACATACCCGTGGCCAAGGCACGCAATACTGGCTCGGAGGTGCGCCCCCCATTCGTTGCTTTAAGGTACTTGAAGGCTTGACCTGCATTATGCGCTGAACGCATTGCGCCATAAGAACAAACGGAGATACCGCCGGGAAACCGCATCTTGTCCACCAGCAAAACTCTCGCACCTGCATCATGTGCCTCTATGGCTGCAATACCCCCGGAGTATCCATAGCCGACAACGATAATATCATAGGTATCATCGAATTGCTCTTGCACCATTGTTACCTCACTCGCATTTTCATTGATAACAGGGTTTCAACAACCAACATCTTCAACAGCCTAGCGCCTGGGTTGCAGTATGGGCAATAGGCATGGCAGATTCATGTTTTCTTATGAAGGAGGATCCCTAATGGACACGGCATCAGGCAGTAATATCGCGCCAAATATCGCCTATGATGATTTAAGAGAATGGCTCGAATTGGCCGATAGGCTTGGTGAGGTGGAATATGTCAGGGGAGCAAACTGGCACGAGGACATAGGACTTGCTGCCGAAGCCGTTTTAAGGGAAGAAAATGGTCCTTGCGTAGTTTTTGAAGACGTGGAGGGCTGTCCGAAAGGTTTTCGCCTGTTGATGAATATGTTTGCGGGCACCCGGCGAAATATGACCTTGGGTTTTCCGGATCACTTATCAAAATGGGAGTTGTCAAATTCCTATCGCGAAGCTTTTTTGACCGATCAAAAAATTATCAAACATAAAATTGTAGAAAACGGCGCCATATTTGAAAATATTTTAATGGGCGACGACATCGATGTAACTAAATTCCCTGCCCCAATTTGGCACGAGAATGACGGCGGACGATACATTGGTACGGGAACATACTCCATTACACGGGATCCGGAAGACGGCTGGCTTAACGCAGGTGCCTATCGCGCCCAGGTCTATGATAAAAACACCGTTGGATTCCTCACAGCCAGAGGTCATCACGGATACATCCACCGCCAAAAGTATGAAGAAATGGGAGAGAAAATGCCTGTTTGCATGGTCCTTGGGGGTGATCCAATTACATTTTATTTCGGGGGTACCGAGGCTCCTTTTGGAACGTTTGAACTCGACATGGTTGGCGGCATGCGAGGTAAAGCTATGGAACTTGTCGAAGGTAAAATCACAGGCCTACCGTTTCCCGCCAATGCAGAAATCGTTCTCGAAGGCTACGTCCATCACGACAAAAAAAGGGATGAGGGCCCATTTGGAGAATGGACAGGGCACTATGCAGGAGGAATAGAATCTCGTTCCTATCTAACAGTGGAAGCTATATACCACCGAAACGATCCCATTCTTTTAGGTGTCCCGCCCATGGGGCAAGGACCTGATGAATTAGCCCGATACCGAGCTGTAATGCGCTCAGCGAATTTAAAACAAAATATCCTTGATGCCGGTATACCAGATGTCCAACAAGTCTGGTGTCATGAGACTGGAGGTTCGAGGATGCTGCATGGAGTATCAATAAAACAAAGGTATCCTGGGCATGCGCGCCAGGCCGGACAAATCGCCGCTCAATGCCGTGCAGCAGCCTACGCATCCAAATACGTGATTGTTGTGGACGATGACGTCGATGTGACCCAGCTTGATCAACTAATCTGGGCGATGGTTGTGAGGAGTGACCCGAAAGAGTCGATAGATTTTATTACTGGGGCTTGGGATAGCCCTGCTGATCCCATTCTTACACCAAAGAAAAGAGCGGATGGTGACATGACCCATTCTGTCGCAGTGATTGATGCCTGTATACCATTTCACTGGCGCGATCAATTTCCAATGTCTAATGCACCGAGCCCGGAGGTAACCCGTAAATCAGAAGAAAAATACGGTTACCTGATGCAAGGCCGCAAGTGAGCAGCCCGACTACCCCCTGATCACTTCATACAGGCGGGCAGATCAATAAAGAGCACTACCTCTTTGCGTCTGCCAACGCCTGTGCGTCATCATAGATCGTCTGAACATTCAGAACAGCTTGACGTTTTTCTACATCAACAGCTCTCAAAGCGCGGTCTAGCGCTGCGGGCAAGTCTTCCGCATTATCCACTCGTTCTCCAAAACCACCATTAGCCTGAACTATCTTTTCAAATTCTGGATTAGGCTCGAGGGAGGTTAAAGGAGACCTATTCAAACGAGACGCAGCCCCTTCAGGATGAAGACCCAAAGTAGCTTTCCGCACTGAGCCCCACATTCTATTATTAAGGATAATCGTAAGCATCGGTAATTCCAACGAGGCTGCAACAAAATGTGAGGGGGTAGGATTCCCAAACATGTAGGCCCCGTCTCCAACCACGCAAATTGTCCTCGCATCTGGTGTGCCTAGTTTAACGCCTAATCCTGCACCCAAACCCCAGCCAAGACCTCCAGCGGGACTGGTTCCAAAAAATGTGCCTGCCTTCCTAGATCCTAAGAATGCAGTAGGTAGCTGGGACTCACTTACAAGTCTGTCATCCTCATTCATGACCTCACCGATGCATCTCGCGAGCCACTGATATTCCATTGGCCCACCTGTTTTTTGCTTTTCGATAATAGCGGCCATGTTCTCAGCGACTTCAGCTTTCTTAGCTGCCATTGCTTGTCTGCGTTCACCCACATTTGTGCCGAGGCCCATTGCGGAACTAATCGCAGCCAAAGTTGTCGCCGCATCTGCCGCAATCGTTATATCACTCTGAAACCCTCTTATGGGATACTGGGCAAAAAGTGGGTCAACTCCGACCTGTATCACCTTGGCATTTGGATTGAGTTTATGGAGTGAAGGGATCCAGGGCGTATCAGATTCCAAAGTCAAAATAACATCGACTTCTCCGATCATAGCGCCCGGTTCAAACCCCGCATGCATTGGATGGCCAAATGGAAGGTTTACGTATCTGGGTCTATAGCAAACCACAGGAAGCGCGTACATTTCAGAAAATTCTTCCAGCACGGCCACATCAGCAGGGTTTTGACCAAAACTAGAGGCAACTATCAGAGGGTTTTTGGCTTTAGATAGCAAGTCCGCCGCTCGATCAACCGCCTCCGGATTAGGTGCAGAGACGGCAGCTGGTTTAACAAGCCCGGGAGAGTTAAATGTAAAATCCCCTGGTGACTTGGCAAGGGCTTCTCTTGGAAGTTGCAAATAGATAGGTCCCCTGGGTTCTGTCATTGCCAAACTAACTGCCCGATCAACGACAGTCTCGAGCTGTTCGAGGTTCCGAAGTTCGTACTCCCATTTCACCAGCTCTCGGACCATACCGGCCTGGTCAAACATCTCTTGCGCCCAGTGTATATAAATAGATCGAGATCCTGGAGCTCCGTCTTCATTTATTGGGGTTCGACCGGCAGCAAAAAGGATCGGCACTCTCTCACGAGCGGCGTTCATTATCCCACAAACAGCGTTCGCCGTTCCTACGGTCACATGCACCATGACGGCTTGAGGACGCCCCGTAACCAGGTAGTAACCATGGGCCATTGAAACTGCCACATTTTCATGGGGAACCGTCACGGGGATCGGGGCCTTGGCCTCCCCCAATTGCGCCTTAGAGAGAGCCTCAATTATTGAGGCGAAATCTGTACCTGCGTTTCCAAATAGATAGTCGACCCCCCTGTCAGCGAGCAGCGCAAGGTATGCCTCTGCAGTGGTTTCAGCTTGGATAGTCTTTTGGGACATTTGATACCCTCTTGATTCTGACCGTTAACATTACTATGCGTTGCTCATTAAAAATGGGAAACCCCGGAACTCACTGAAATGGCAATTCGTATCTCCTTTTTTTATGCCTCTTTATTTCTTGTGATCGGCGTTATGCTGCCCTTTTGGCCAGTTTGGCTAGAATCTCGAGGCCTTGGACCTACTCAGATCGGTCTGGTAATGGCTGCCGGGATGTGGGTGCGAGCACTCTCAAACCCCCTTCTTGCCCAATTTGCAGACAGATATGGCCGCCCTGATCGTCTAATGATTTTTGTTGCTTGGGCGGGCCTCATTGTCCATTTTCTTTTTCTTCCCGCGCATGGATTTTGGGCTCTGTTAGCCGCAAGCATACCCGCTACTATGTTTTTATTCGCCTTAATGCCATTAGGCGATGCTGTGACCATGCTTAAGGTTAGAGAGGGAGATATAGATTATGGACGGGTTCGCCTTTGGGGTTCACTCACTTTTATTATCACCGCGAGCTTTAGCGGTTTCTTCTTGGAAGGCCGGCATCCAGACTCAATACTATGGCTCATCATCTCATTTATCGGATTGACTGTACTTTCCTGCCACTTTCTGCCGAGGGCTGACACGGCGGGGAATAGAGATTTTTTTGCTCCGATAAAAGCTGTTCTTGCATCGCGGCCTGTGCTGATATTTATGCTCGGCGCTGCTCTCGTTCAATCAAGTCATGGAGTTCTTTACGGCTTTGCCACACTTCACTGGCGTCAAGCCGGTATAACCGACAGCGTGATTGGAGCATTGTGGGCAGAAGGGGTTGTCGCCGAGATTATTCTTTTTGCCGTTTCGGGTTCTCTGCTCAAACGTCTAAAACCTATTCATTTTTTAATCATAGCCGCGTCTGCGGGGATAATCCGGTGGCTTATATTAGCCGAAACCTCGGCCATTCCCGCTCTAATCTTTGTCCAATCTTTACACGCATTTACTTTTGGAGCGACTCATCTTGCGGGGCTCCATTTCATAGCAAGAATGATCCCCGCCAAATATGCGGCGACGGCACAGAGCATCTACTCCAGCACTGCAGTCGGCGGGGCTATGGCGCTTTCAACCATGTTTGCTGGGATTTTGTACGAGAATTTTAGCAGTGGGGCTTATTATGCGATGGCTGCAATGTGCACTGCCGGTTTACTAGCGGCATTTTGGGCTCTAAGGATATCTCGTAGGTTGGACTCTGCTTAAGAAAATAAACTCATCTAATTATTTATTTTTTTTAGATCAGTGCTCGTCAGAAATTTTCTTCAATGCGTTTCCATCGCCCAAACTTTGAAAGCCAATGACTTCTCTTGAATAAAAAAGACTTTTCGATTTTGATCTCCAGGAGTTCTGAAGCCCACGCGATTTCCCTCTGGATCCTGGGGGGAGCCTCAATATTTATCGACACGCCTATTTTAAATACAATCGTTATCGGATTAATCATAAGTTTTGCTATAATCGCCTTTCCGGGGACCCGGACATCACTGAAAATTCTCTCGATTGCAATCCTCTTGGCTACAACTTGGATTGCTCTTTTTTACGAGGTCGAGGGAGCAATAATAGATGGTTTGGAGCGGGCAGCTATATTTCCTGCTT
>Ga0255767_1001302_pt1 | contig 22214 bp, 36 predicted proteins | sample 071ome_24_FD_179967 | JGI IMG/M metagenome (GOLD analysis project Ga0255767, IMG submission 179967) | Coastal salt marsh microbial communities from the Groves Creek Marsh, Skidaway Island, Georgia - 071402CT metaG (version 2) | ecosystem: Environmental > Aquatic > Marine > Intertidal zone > Salt...
AATTCTCTATATCCTTCAATCATTATGCAATATAATATGTCGCCTGAGACAATTGCCAATGGAGAGATTACTCAGTTTGATATTGAAAATGTACTTACTAAATCTTCAAGACCGGATAATAAGGGTAAAGCTCTTGCAGCTAATGGACAATATTTTAATATTGACAAGACTGGTATTGTTCCATTCATTGTTGATGAAATGTATAAAGAAAGAGTTGAAATCAAAAAGGATATGATTAATGCTCAAAAGAAATTACAAAAGGTAGATAAAAATGATAAACAAGAATTATACAACATTGAACGAGATATTGCAATCGCTGAAAACCAACAAATGGCAATTAAGATTCTTCTTAACTCTTTGTATGGTGCTATGGGTAATCGTTATTTTCGCTTTTTCGACCAAAGAATCGCAGAAGCCATTACCCTTACAGGACAGCTTACAATTCGATGGGCCGAATATGCGCTCAACTCCTATCTTAATCGTGTGCTCAAAAACACAACATGGAAAGACTATATCGTCGCAATCGACACCGACTCTTTGTATGTGGGCCTAGACGATCTTGTAAAAAAATTCCAACCCAATAATACAATTGACTTTCTTGATAAGATATGTCAAGATGCTCTTGAACCAGAGCTCGAGAAAGCATATGCTGACTTATTCAATATGCTCGGTGGTGTAGATAATCGTATGGTTATGAAACGTGAAGCAATTGCAGATCGTGGTCTTTGGACAGCAAAGAAAAGATATATTCTAAATGTGCATGATAATGAAGGCGTAAGATACGCTGAGCCAAAGCTGAAGATCATGGGCATTGAAGCAATTAAATCTTCAACTCCTGCGCCATGTCGTGATGCTCTAAAGAAAATCTTTAAAGTCATTATGGAAAAAGATGAAGCTTCAGTTCAAAAAGAAATTCAACAATTTAAAAATTATTTTAAAACACTACCACCTAATGAAATAGCCTTTCCTCGTGGTGTAAGTAAAGTTCGAGAGTACCAAGCAAGAGATACGATATATAAAAAGGGAACGCCAATTCATGCAAGAGGTTCTCTTATGTATAATAAATTAGTTGCTGATATGGCGCTACAAAAGAAATATACAATGATTAATAATGGTGATAAGATTAAGTTTTTATATCTTAGAACACCAAACATGATCCATGAAAATGTAATATCATTTCCAGATTATCTTCCAGAAGAGTTTGGTTTGAATAACTATATTGATCATGAACTACAATTCCAAAAGACTTTCCTTGATCCAATTGATCCAATCCTGGAAGCCGTTGGTTGGACATCAGAAGAAGTTGCTTCATTAGAGGATTTCTTTGGATAAAAAAATGAAAATAATTGTTTACAAAACTATAATAATGTGGTATAATAGATATACTTATGGAGAAAAAAAATGCTATTAGTACGTTTATCCTCAGGTGAGGAAGTAATAGGTGAAGTCACTGAGACTGAAAGCTTTATTACAATCAAAGATGGCTATACTCTTATTCCAGCCGGAGAAGGTAGAATAGGAATGATGCCATTCATGGCTTATACAAAAGCCAAAAATGGAGTTACAATCGATAAAAAGTTTGTAATGTTTATGATTGAACCAGCTGATGATCTACAGGATCAAGTTAGAAGTATGAGTTCAGGTATTGTCACACCAAATAAAAAGATAGTAACATGAGTCAAGACTGGGTAAAAGACATTCATGACATGCAAACAAAGTATAAGACTCGCGAATGGGTTGAGAATGCTGATAAAGAAAAGCTTAAAAGATTCCTTGAGTTTCGTATAGACTTTATACGAGAAGAACTCGATGAAACTGAAACAGCTTTAATTAGTATGGACTCAGAAGAAATTGTTGATGGTCTTATCGATCTTTGTGTTGTTGCTATTGGTACACTCGATGCATTCGGTGTCGATCCATATAAAGCATGGGACGAAGTTCTTAGAGCAAATATGGCAAAAGAAGTTGGTGTTAAACCAACAAGACCAAACCCTTTAGGTGTTCCAGACTTAATTAAACCAGACAATTGGGAGGCTCCTTCGCACGAAGGAAATCATGGTAAGCTTAACGATCTTCGATAGTATATACGATAACAAAACAGACAAACGAATGGACTATGAGTCCTTTGATGAGTTTGAACAAATATTGTATAAGCTATCTGAATCAACAAAGTATCCTACTAAAAAGGATGCTCCTCTAATTAGTCCAGCGGTATACATCCCCGATACAACGCGGGCTAATGATAACGTCCTTGCTTGGGGCGGCTTTGGGATTCTTGATATCGATGATTATGAAGGTAGAATGGAAGACATCGAAGAGAAATACTCTCAATATCGATATGTTTGCTATTCAACTGCTTCATCAACAGTTGAGAATCCCAAGTTTCGTTTAGTATTTCCTTTAACACAAAGTGTTGGTAAAGACGATATTAAACATTTTTGGTTTGCACTGAATAAAGAGATTGGTGATATTGCTGATGCTCAAACAAAAGATCTAAGTCGTATGTATTATATACCAGCAAAGTATGAGAATAGTTTTAACTTTATCTTTTCTCATGATGGTGAAGTAATGAATCCAATGTCACTTATGGCAAAACATCCATACGTCAAACCTAATCAAACAATGTTCGATCGTTTTCCACCAGCAATACAAGAAGCACTATTGGAAAGAAAACGTAATCAATTAAACAATAAGAATTTTACATGGACATCCTATCGTGATTGTCCTTTCGTTAATCAAAGACAAATAGAAGACTATAAAGGAATTACAGGTACAGGTTGGTATGCAAAAATGTATGAGATCATGCTAACTACTGCAGGTAATGCAATGTCAAAAGGTTATCCTATTACATCAAAAGAGATTGAATATCTTTGTCGTGATTTGGATAATGATACAGGTAATTGGTATTCTAAACGTGATTTTGAAAAGGAGGCAGAAAGAGCGATTGATTTCGTTTTTAAGAATAACTTATGAGTAAATTTGGAAAAGCAATAGATAAAGAAGTAAGGTATACAGGTTTAAATATGTTTAAATCTTTTCTAGGAGGAATGGCATTTGGTGCTTTATTGATGGGATTACTATTATTACCATCAACATTAAAGGCTTCAGAATACGATGAAGGAAGATATTGTTTAGCACAAAACATTTATTTTGAATCAGCTAATCAATCTTTTGCTGGTCAAATTGCTGTGAGTCATGTTGTAATAAATAGAGTAGAGGATTTGCAATTTCCGGAAACTATTTGTGGTGTTGTTTATCAAGCCAAAATGAAAGAAAACTGGAAAGGCAATATGATTCCAATACGAAATCAATGTCAATTTAGTTGGTTTTGTGATGGTAAATCAGATGAACCTGTTGATTCAATTACTTGGTTAAACTCCATTAGAGTAGCAGACATGGTTTTATCTGGACAATATCCTGATATTACTGAAGGAGCATTATGGTATCATGCTGATTTCGTAAAACCATATTGGTCAAATCAATTAGAATTAGTAACAATAATCGATAACCATCTTTTTTACAAATGATTAGTTGGGTATTTGGTTGGATAAGTATTGAGTACTTAGAGGAGAAAGGTATATGTACAAGTATAGAGTAGAAGTAACAAGAGTCGTAGATGGAGATACAGTTGATGTAGATATCGATCTTGGCTTTGGCGTTTGGCTCAGAAAAGAAAGAGTTAGACTTATGGGTGTTGACACACCAGAAAGTAGAACCAGAGATTTAGAAGAAAAGTTCTATGGTAAACAAAGTAAAAAGTTCTTAAAAGACTATATGAAAGATAAAGAGGTATGGTTAATATCTCACGGTAAAGGAAAGTTTGGTCGTATTCTTGGAGAGCTTGTTGTAAAAGTAAAAGAAAACGAAGGACATCCAGTTTATGAAGTCGAATATGAAAAGGTAGTAAATGAAGAGTTAATTAATAACTATCATGCAGTTCCATACTTTGGTCAATCAAAAGATGATGTACAACAAGGACACATGTGGAATAGAGCTGCACTAAATGATCAAGGAATTAAATACGAAAAATAATCAAAAAAACTATTTACATTATGTCCATCTTGTGGTATAATAATATATTATGAATGCAGATAAATTTGATAAGGCACTAGAAGAATTTTATAAAATTATAAAAGATAATCCTAGTGATGAAACGTATAAGTTTATGATGAGTGTAATTGGCGAAAATCATGTATCTAATTTAGTTAAAGGTAAAGTCAAACACGAAAAAGGTTATGATATCATAAATGAAAATACTGATAAAACATATGAGGTTAAAACTGCATGTATATCGACAAAAACATCAATTACAAATTCATACTTATGCGCTTATAATTTAGCTTCAAAATTTGAAAAATGTGATTACATTGTTTTAAATGATGCTACATATAATACACGACCATATATTAGAACATCAATCATTCCGCATGATGTATTCTTTAGAAATGGTAAAATAGATAGATTTATTTGGAGCTCTTCATACAATGAGAGTGATAATATACAGGTTGAGAATACTCAACTATTTTTACAATATGAGGTAACAGAATGAAAGAAAGTTTAAGAGTTTTACAAGAATGCGCCGAGCTTCAAGCTAGAAAGTCTCAAGACTATCAAAATCCAAAATCAAATGTAACACAAATGATGCACTATCGTAGAGGTATTGATACTGTGCATGATATTATACATGGTAAAGTTCTTAGAGCACAATCATTATTAGAGTCTGAAGGTAATCCAAATTTTGAATCTCTTGAAGATACCTATAAAGATTTAATTAATTATTGTAGTTTTGCAGTTGCATTACTTCGTGGTAAAATGGAAGGTCAACCAACTGATAGAGATATGTTTAATAATAGGATAGATACTAATGATGAAAGTAGCTGATATCAGAGAACACTTTATCAATGAGCTCAAACTAAGAAAGTTTACCATTGATAAGACTGGAGCTCGAACTATTGAAATGATTGGTGCATCTTTTCTTGCTGATGAAGAATCTATTTTTGGTGAGCCTAACTTTGAATATATTGATCATGAACTTGATTGGTATAATGATATGTCTACAAATATAAATGACATATATGGTCCAACTAAAGCTCCACCTAAAGCTTGGCAATTAAGTGCAAATGAAAAAGGTGAGATCAATTCAAACTATGGTCTTTTAATCTTTAGTGAAAAGTATCATGATCAATATGCAAATGCTCTTGAAGAACTTTCAAAAAATCCAGATAGTAGAAGAGCATGTATGATATATAATCGTCCATCAATTTGGAATGAATATAATGAAGATGGTAAAAACGATTTCATCTGCACTAATGCTGTTACTTATTATATTCGTGACAGCCGATTACATTGTGTAGTTCAAATGAGATCTAATGATGTTGTCTTTGGATATAAGAATGATTATGCCTGGCAAGAATATGTTCTTTTTGATATGTCAGATGAGCTAAATATAAATCCTGGTAACATTTATTGGCAGGTACAAAACTTACATGTATATGAACGACACTTCGATCTTGTTAGATAATTGGGATTATCGTTTTCTTGCATTAGCAAGACATATTGCTACATGGTCAAAAGATCCAAGTCGTCAATTAGGTGCTGTAGCAATTGGCCAAAATAGACAAATACTTGCTACAGGATATAATGGATTTCCACGTGGAATATCTGATGATGAAGATCGATATAACGTAAGAGAAATTAAATATAAGTATGTAGTACATGCAGAAATGAATTGCATTTATAATGCTACTGAAAATGGAGTATCTTTATTAAATTCTACAATATATGTGCATGGATTACCAGTTTGTAGTGAATGCGCAAAAGGATTAATACAAGTTGGAGTTGAAAGAGTAGTCGCATTCTCAAAAGGAACTCCAAAACAATGGATAAAAAGTAATAAATTAACAACAGAATTATTTGAAGAAGCAGGAATACATTATGACTTCAGTGAAGTTTAGCCAAAAAGAATTAGAAAATTCTAAACGCATATATAAATCAGCTACACCAAAACAAACCATTGATTGGTATGTAAAATGGATTAGTAGTATTATTCTTTTATGTGCTATGATGGTAAGATCAAATCCAGAACTAACTATATATGATCAAGTTCTATCTCTCACAGGATGTCTTGGCTGGTTAGTAGTTGCATTGATTTGGAAAGATAGAGCACTAATAATTTTGAATGCAACTGCGGCAGTTATTTTAGGAAGTGGTATAGTAAATACAGTATTATGAGAATTGGAATAGGTAAATTAGGAAAGTCAGTTTTATTTAATAGTAATAACTGGGGTGCAATAGGTGGAGATAATGAGGCTCCAATTCTATTTGAAAATTTAATACATCAGAATCCACAACATGAATTTGTTTTTATTGGTGTTACTGATTATGATCGAATATCTATTGGAGAACAAAAAAGAATTAATAAGTATGGAAATATTATTAATCCATGGAAAGATTTTTCAGATTGGAAAAGTAAAACATATCAATCAGGAGATAATAAATCCGATGATCGCCAAAGATATATGGAAGAGGTGATTATACCAAACTATCATGTAGATACTTGTGTATTTCTAATGGGCAATGCTTCTTCATTAAATGTTCGTGGTCATGTGTATAAAATTAAAGAACCCACAGTCAAAGCTTCACCGTTAGATATGCATGCTAAATATGCAGGTCCAGTAATTCATTATTTAAATATAACTAATACAAAATGGATTATGATTTTAAATGATCCAAGATTATTTCCAGGCAATATGAAGGATTTGTTTAATCGACCACAAAAGGTATTATCTCAATATAACGAAACAATATTACATAAGAATCATACTTCATATACTGATCATACTTTAAATGAAAAAGAAATCATTGGTGAATATGCAAATATGGAGACTATCTTTTTGATTGGTAAAGAACGAGGTAAAGCAATTGATGAAGCACCCTCTTCTTTAGATAATTTCTTTGATGATATTCCAGAACAAACAAATGATAAAAACATTAAGTTTATGATAGTATGTAATCAAGGAATGCCATCACGATATCCTGACTTAAAGAAATATATTTTAGATCATGTACAAGATGTAGACATCTATGGTAAATGGAATGAAGATATATTAAATAATGATAAAAGATTTAAAGGACCAAAAAAGTTTAATGAATTACAATCAATGTTACCTAATGTAAAATATACTTTTTGTATTCCAATTAAAAAAGGTTGGTGCACAGCTAAGTTCTGGGAAATGGCTCATTATGGTATTATACCATTTTTGCATCCAACATATGATGAACAAAACAATCTTAAGTGTCCAGAGATTTTAAGAATTAAAGATTCAGCAGATTTATTTAATAAGATAGAATATTTAGAAGCAAATGAATCAGCATATAATGATTTAAGAAATCAATTAGATCAATTATTAAAAGATGAATATTATAATGGTACTTTTTTGAATAATAGGATAATGAATGAGATCAATAGTATTTGACCTAGACGATACAATATGTTTTACAAATCATCAATTCTCTGATGTAAATAAAAAATATGCAGAAGCCTTACCTAATATAGAAGTAATTGATCGTATGCATATTCTAAAGGAAAAAGGATATCATATAACTATATTAACTGCAAGAAGAATGTTGACTCATAATGGTGACATAGATAAAATAATAGCAGAAGTTGGTAAGCTTACCGAAGATTGGTTAGCTCTACATAATGTTCCTTATGATAATTTAGTCTGGGGAAAACCATATTGTACTGACTATTATGTTGATGATAAAGCAATGAACATTGAGGATTTTAAAGAATGGATAAATTTAACTTAGTTATTCCAGCAGCTGGAGCTGCAACAAGATTAAGACCATTATCTTCAAATACTTCTAAAGTAATGGTAAGAGTAAATGGTAAACCGTGTTTGGATTATATAATTGAAGCAGTGAATGGCAGTGCACAAGAGATTATTGTTGTAGATGGTCAATTTAGTGACATACGAGATTATTGTTCAATTAAACATCCAAATATTAAATGCATTAAGCAACCAGAATTAAATGGACCAAGAGATGCAATTATGCATGGTGTCAATAGTCTATTAAATCCTGAATTACCTTTAGTGGTATGGCTAGGTGATGCAATTATATTAGAAAAAGATATGCCTTTAGGTACTGACTTTCTTTTAACAAAAACAGTAGATGATCAATCAGCATGGTGCATGTGGGATGGTAATGAATACTATAATAAACCAACAACACCAATTAATAATGCTGTAGCCTTGGTTGGACTCTATTCTTTTGCAAATGGAATGTTAGCTAAGGAATCTTTTAATGCTGTAGAAGATTATGATATATCTGCAGCACTAACTTATTATGGATCTTTTGATCGAGTTATTACAGATAAGTGGTATGATATTGGAGATTTACCAACATATTATCGAACATGTGCAGAGTTATTAAATCTAAAAGCTCGTGCATTTAATAGATTGGAATTTAATCCAAGTCTAGGAACTATTTGTAAGACTCCGGACTATCATGATTTACATTCTATCAAAACATTACACAATGAAAAATGTTGGTATAGAAATCTTAGTCCGGAGCAATCCATGTTTACGCCCAGGATTTTACCACACGAAACCGACTTAATAATGTCATATGAATCTGGTATTCTTTTATCTGATTTAATGCTATATGAAAATTTACCAGCTTCAGCATGGGAATATATAATAGATAGAGTATTTAAAATAAAGCTTGAGTATTTTAATGAATCAGTTAATGATCCTTCAGTTGTATTAGATTTTTCAAATCTTGCTGAAGTAATGTGGATTGAAAAAAGTCAAAAAAGATTAGATAATTCTAATTTTACACAAGAAGAAAAAACTCAGCTTTTACAATATGCAAAGGAAATTCATAGAAAGACTAGACCAATAGATGTACATCATGGAGATCTACACTTTGGTAACATATTATATAATCAAGCTACAGATCAATTTAAATTCATTGATCCTCGTGGTGAATATGGTGATCACAAAAGTAACTTAGGAGATAACATATACGACTGGGCTAAACTAGCTCATGATTTATATTTTGGTTATTCTTCTATTGTTGCCGATGTACCACAGAATATGGAAGTAAAGAATATTTTTAGAAATAAACTTAAAGAATATAATCTATTAGAAACTGAAATATTAAAAGGTGGATTATTATTATTAGCAACTTGTATACCATTACATTATGATGATGGTAATAGACAAAAAAGAATGAAGGAAATTGTAACATGGAATCTAGCACAAGGAATTTAACTTACGGATCAATCGTACCTTTAATAGGTGGTGAAAGTTTAGGAATGGCAAAAGCCATGAATGGTCAACATCCTGAATGGGTATTATCGTATTCTGACTTTGAACAAAATGATGCTCATTATTTAAATTATTTAAATAAGAAAGGGTGGAAAGGAGATTATATCAAATTAGATGAAAAGCCAAACTATAAAGCAAAAAAGGTTGATATTGTAAATACAGTATGTCCTTGTGCGGGTCTATCAACATTAAGTGCAGGATCTAGTGGTTCTAATCCTACAAATAATTGGATGTATGAAACTGCAGAATATGTCTTAGGAAAGGTTCAACCTAAAGTTTTTTGGGGAGAGAATGCTCCAAGATTAGCACAAAAGACTGGTATACCTGTTATTAAAAAGCTAAGGGATATTGGAGAAAAGCATGGATATAGTTTATCTGTATTTAAAACAAAATCAGTTGTTCAAGGCTTTTCTCAAATCAGAGATCGAACATTTTACTTTTATTGGAAAGGTGATAAGGCTCCTTTATTTGATTATATTCAAAGACCAAATCAAAAGATTGAAGATTTAATTTTATCAGTTCCTAGGAAAGCAAATGATCCTATGAATATATTATTAAATGAAGATAAGCCAACAGACTTTCCATTATATCAATATATACTTGAAGAAATACATGGTGGTATAACTCATGCAGAGTTTATTGATCAATTAGAATTATCAATAAATGCTTTTGAATATATTGAGCGAAACGATTCATATGATAAGTTATTACCTTGGTTAAAAGAAAGAAATCATCAAAGATGTTATGGATTAATTGATCGTATGAATACAAAAATTAAATCGGGATTAAATGTTATGCGTAGAACTACAACATTTCCAAAGAATTATATTGGAGCTTTTGTAGGTCATTTGCCTAAATTATTAACGCATCCTGTAGAAGATAGATATCTTACATTACGAGAAGCAATGGAAATTATGTATTTGCCTCGTGATATGGAACTATTGAACCCATCGCAATATAATCATATATGTCAAAATGTTCCATTAAAATCTGCAGAAGATATGACAAATCAAATTATAAAGTACTTTAATAATGAATTAGATCTAATTGATACTAAGTATTTAGTGCAAGATAATAAAAGAAAATGCTATGAATTTGAAAAAAACAATTTACAACTTACCGATTTTATGGTATAATAGTAGTATTATTAATTAAATAAATGGAGTGATATATGCCAAGTATTAGTTTGATGCCACGTAAAAGGCATCCAAAAGATAAAAGACCAGCAAGGCCAATGCCTTTTGATGTGGCTCTAAGAAAATTTAGAAAAGCCGTTGAGAAAGCTGGTATTATTCAAGAAGTTCGTAAAAGAGAATTTTACGAAAAACCAAATCAAAAGCGTAAGCGTAAGAAAGCCGAAGCTGTCGCTAGAAATAGAAGAGCTCTTAGATTAGAAAGAGAAAGCTCAAATTTACCAAAAGGCTTTAGGAGAAGATAATGTCTATAATGGATAAACTTAAAAAGAATAGTAGAATCAAAGATACTAATATTCTTTCGGACTCAGTTTTATTTGCTGAGAAAGATATAATTACAACCGAAGTACCAATGGTTAATGTTGCTTTATCCGGCGATATTGATGGTGGTCTTACTTCAGGTCTTACTGTATTGGCTGGTCCAAGTAAACACTTTAAAACAAGTTTTGCTTTACTTATGGGTGCAGCTTATTTAAAACAATATGAAGATGCTGTAATGTTATTTTATGATTCAGAGTTTGGTTCACCCCAACAATATTTCGAATCATTTGGTATCGATACAGAAAGAGTTCTACATACACCAATCACAGACGTCGAACAATTAAAGTTTGACTTAGTTGGCCAACTCGAAAACATCGAAAGAGGCGATAAGGTAGTTATTGTTATTGATTCAATTGGTAACCTTGCTTCTAAGAAAGAGTTGGAAGATGCTCTTAACGAGAAATCAGTTGCTGATATGTCGAGAGCTAAAGCATTAAAGGGATTGTTCCGAATGGTCACTCCTTATCTTACAATGAAGAACATCCCTTTACTTGCTGTTAACCATACCTATCAAGAGATTGGATTATTTCCTAAGAACATTGTATCAGGTGGTACAGGTATTTATTACTCAGCTGATAACATTTGGATTATTGGAAGACAACAAGATAAGAAAGGTACACAAATTCAAGGATACCATTTTGTTATTAATGTAGAGAAATCTCGATTTGTCAAAGAAAAATCTAAAGTACCTATTTCAGTATCATGGGAAGGTGGCATACAAACATATAGTGGTTTATTAGAAGTTGCTCTTGCAGGTGGCTATGTAACTAAACCAAATGTTGGTTGGTATGCTAGAGTAGATAAAGAGACTGGAGAAATTGAAGATACAAAGGTCAGAGAAAAAGATACTCTAACTAAAAAGTTCTGGGATCCTATCTTTAAAGAAACAGACTTCAAAGAATTTGTTAAATCCTATTATTCAATTGGTCATAAGCCATTATTGGATGTTGATTTAGATATTGAATCAGAAGATGTTTAATATTACAGAAAGCGATTATTCAATTGTTGAAAAAGAAGATAGCGTCTTTCATGGTGTTAAACTAAAAACTGGAACGTGGAAAGATGTAATTGTTGTCTATGGTCAAGTAGGAGTAAAAGAAAGCCCTGAACTTGACATAGCAACTCTTTCATTTAATTACACAATACAGGATCCAGCTGATTTTAATGTTGATGAACTTAATGAAGATGAATCATTTAAAAATTACCTTGGTGCTGTATTGCAATATATAATAACAGATAGTTTAGAATATGCAAAAGAAAATAATTTAGGAGTTATAGGAATTGGAAATAACGAATCAACTGCCGACTCACATACTGAATCATCTACTTAATAATGAAGAGTATTGTCGAAGAGTCGTACCTTATTTAAAGAAAGAATATTTTGAAGGTACTCATAAAACTGTATTTGATCTTATAGTTCAATTTGTTAGTAAACATAATAAACTACCAACATCAAAAGTATTAGAACTTGAATTAAGAAAGATAAATGCTCCAGAAGATGTATTGAATAATGCATCAAGGCTTATATCTGAAATAAGTTCTAAATCAGATGTTGATACAGATTATTTAATTCAAGAGTCAGAAAAATGGTGTAGAGAAAAAGCAATCTATAATGCAATTATGGATTCTATTACTATTATTGATGGAAAGGACAAAGAACGAAGTGAAGGTGCTATACCTGAAATACTTTCGGATGCTCTTGGAGTTTCTTTTGATCAAGCAATAGGACACGACTATATTGATAACTCAGATGAACGCTTTGAATTTTATAATAAGAAAGAAGATCGTATACCATTTGATCTTGATTACTTTAACAAAATAACAAAAGGTGGTCTACCTAATAAGACACTTAATATCGCGCTCGCGGGTACGGGCGTGGGTAAATCATTATTCATGTGTCATTGTGCTGCATCAGTTCTAGAGCAAGGAAAGAATGTTCTGTATATTACAATGGAAATGGCAGAAGAAAGAATTGCTGAAAGAATCGATGCGAACATGATGAATCTTCCAATTGAACAATTATCATCATTACCACAAAATGTATTTAATGATAAGATTGGAAAGATTGCTAGGTCATCTATTGGTAAACTTATAATCAAAGAATATCCAACAGGTGCTGCTCACACAGGTCATTTTCGAGCTTTACTCAATGAATTAAAGCTCAAAAAGAACTTTCGTCCAGATATGATCTATATAGATTATTTAAATATTTGTGCTTCTAGTAGGATGCGCGGGCTGGGTGGAAGTATAAATAGTTATAGCTATATAAAAGCCATTGCGGAAGAACTCCGTGGTTTAGCTGTAGAATTCAATGTTCCAATAGTCTCTGCAACGCAGACTACCAGGTCAGGATATTCTAATACTGATTTAGGACTAGAGGATACATCTGAATCATTTGGTTTACCGGCAACGGCCGATCTCATGTTTGCTCTTATTTCAACCGAGGAACTTGAGGAACTGGGTCAATTAATGGTAAAGCAATTGAAAAATAGATATAACGATCCAACCAAATTTCGAAGGTTCGTCATTGGTATAGATCGTTCCCGCATGAAACTATATGATGTAGAGGAGTCGGCACAAACTGATATCATGTCAGACATGACACCAGATAAGCCGATTAATAAGTTTGGCGTTCGTGACAATCCAGACACATTCGCTGACTTCAAAATATAAAGGAGAAATATATGGATATTTTAAACGTAGCAAAAGATTGGGTACATGCAAGATGGGCTGAAAGAACATCTTGGGATGGCGGCGTTATCGTCGGTGTCTCTTTGTCTTACCTACTCTTAGGCGGCCTATTAGATTGGGTTGCTTGGCTAGCATTAGCCTATGGTATCTACACTTTTGTTAAGGCAGAAGTTCAATAAGAACCTTTTATAATGAAATATCATGGGGGAGTTTCATACTCCCCTTTTTTATGTTACAGGAATGTTACAGGAATGTAACAATTGTGTAACAATTTCATTTTAGCTATTTACATTTATATAGAGCTATAGTATAATAGAACTATAATTAATGATAAAGGAGTAAAAAATGTCAAATCATATAAACGAACAAATCCTCGAAAGACTTTTCGATGATGTGTCTGAAATGAATACAAGTAGTATTCTTAGAGAATTAGAAGGTGGAATGTTTCCAGGAATGTGTGAATCATTCGATATGAGAGTAGCTTTAACTGATAGAGATAAAGTTATTGAAAAATTAGTAAACAAAAGATTTGAAGAATTACCGGAGGGACCACAGTAATGGATAAATTTACAGTTAAATTCGAACATATTGCTACAACAATACCAGAAGAAGTAGAGATCACACCAAAAGAGTTTGAGCTCTTAACAACGAAACCAGTCAATGATAGAAATACATCATTAGCCTGGACTAGCATGTGGTTAAGAAATACACCACTTAATTCAAACACTGGCAAATTTGCTGATCAAGATATTGAAGATTGGTTTAATCAATTCTTCTTTGAAGGTGTATTTAAAAACGGACAATTAAGGAGTCACTAATGAGAGGATCTGCAAATTATGTAATGACAGCACATACTGAGTGTGCAGGAGATATGCTTGAGCTAGAAACAGTTCGTAAAACAATAAGCATTATTAATAAAGAAAATAGTTGGAAAGAAAAAAGTTCCAAGTATAGATATGAAAATGGTTATAGTAATATTGAACCACAAAAGCTACCTAGATATTATGTTAAATGTCAAGGCAGAGGACCAAGAGCTTCAGTTGCAAGAGCTGAGGGTCGCCATCCAAGAGCATATGATCAATTTATACCATTAAGTAAATCAAAAAAATGGGATGTATATGTCTACACAAGATAAACTACCAGCATATAAAGTTACTACCTTTGTCAAAGGTACTAAAAAGGTTGAATATACTTTTGCTAAACTGAAAGAAGCTATTATGTTTCAAGTAGGTTTAAAGCAACAAGGTCAAGAAAGCAATCTTACAAGAATAGAAATATGATAATTGAAGCAATAGTGTTTATTACATGTATGATAGGTTCATCTTATCAAGCTTATAAAATTGGTCTTAAGTTAGGTGCAGAATGTACAATTGATCATTTACACGATCAACGTATAATTGCTTATGATAGCAAAGGAAATATAATACCTAATAAATTTTTTAAGACATAAAATTATATAAATAGATATAACATAGGAATCTATTTATGAACTTTAGTCAATACTTAGAAGAAAACATTATTAGCGAAGCGGTTGCATTGACACCTGCGCAATTAGATGCTAATAATTCAAAAACTGGTCAACCTCGTATTGACATACTCAAACAATTAATCGTACAAAAGAAACCATTAGAGTTAGCAAAAGGTGGTTCTATTATCGTAACAGATATAGAGACTGCACTTATTCACATTGCTAATTTTAAAAAGAATCCTAATCATTACGGCACTAAAGGTTTTCCCTTAGAAACAGAAGCCGGTACCTATATGTCTAATCAATTAGCCAAATCAAAAGTATTTGGAGGAGGTGGCGGTGGTGCTGGTAGTGGTTCAAAAGACACAAAAAGAAATGAATCACATAATGCAGTAATGATACATGCTATGTTAGAGCATGGCCACAATCAACCCTTAGAGTTTTTTACGAATGATATATTAAAGAATGCACATAAACTCTCAAAGGTAGATGCTAAATGGGATGAAATATCCGATATGCCAGATGAATGGATGCTATCATCATATAACATTTCAAAAGAATTAATCAAAAAAGGTTATGTTAAAAAAGGTATGACAATACATCGTGGTAGTGCAGAGATGATTAGAATATATGCTAAGAAAAATGAAGCATATAAAAATATGGGATTAGGATCATTAAAAGATGATAAGTGGAATCCTGGCGATGTATGGGCAATAGACAAAGGATTTAATATTGAAGATTTAGATAGCTCAAATATAGCAGCATTAAATGGATCAATATTAGAAAACTATTTAAATAGAAGATTAGTTGGTATATCACTAAAAGGACCAATGACAAAAGATGTTCCAATCAAAGAATTTAATATTGATAAATCATTAATTAAAAGTTATAAGTATCTTGGGTTTGAATTAGAAACAAAAGGTGGAAGTTATTGGTCAGCTAAGAATGGATCTCTTAAGTTTGATAGTGGTGTGTTAATGTTCAAAGACAATAAACAATTTGGTAACATTAAAGCAGAAATAAAAGGAAAGAAAGCAAGAGGTGGTGGATTATCCTGGGGAATAATGCATGACTATTTAATTAGAAATGGTCGTAAGTACGGATTAAAACCACATTCAGGATATATTGTAAAACAAGCTAAGAAAATGGCCAAGGGCGATGAAAGAGCAATAAAAGAATATTATATGTACTTTAATTATTTTTATAATAATGTATCTTATGATGAATTTAAAAAAGAATTAAAGAACAAAGATGGACAATGGATATCATCTAAATTTGCTATTACAATGGTAGCATATCAGTTAGAAAAATTAGGTGGTAGAAAATTAAATGATACACTGACCAATTTTATTAACTATGCTGGATCTGAATTATCAGAATCTAGTGCATATGTAAAGGCAGGAAAATAATGAAATCTTTAACTAACTACTTAACAGAAGCCGCAAGTAAGAATACTCATATGACTCATATTGAGGATCTTATTTTAGACGGCGGAGTTAAGGGGGCTCGCCAGGCTATCCTAGCACTCAGATCTCTGCGGGATATGTTGAGCGGTAACACAAAAGCACCTATAGATGTTACTGTCAAGTGGGACGGAGCCCCCGCCGTATTTGCTGGAATTGATCCAAGAGATGGTAAATTCTTTGTAGCAAAAAAAGGAATCTTTAATAAAGATCCAAAAGTTTATAAATCACATGATGATATTAAAGCAGATACTTCTGGCGATTTGACAAAGAAACTCATATTAGCATTCGATCATTTAAAAGATTTAGGTATTAAGGGAGTCATTCAAGGTGACTTTATGTTTGATGCGTCGGATCTCAAAAAGGAGAAAATAGATGGAGTTGAACATATTAGTTTTCACCCTAATACTATCGTGTATGCTGTTCCTACTTCCTTGGCGTTAGCCAAAGAAATACAAAGAGCTAAGATTGGTATTGTTTGGCATACAGTATATAATGGTTCATCATTTGAAAATATGTCAGCATCTTTTGGACAAAGTATTGTATCAAAATTAAAACCATCAAAAGATGTATGGATGGTTGATGCAACATTAAGAGATTTATCAGGTACAGCCACATTAACAAAAGATGATAGCTTGGTTATATCTAAAAAGTTATCAGATGCTGGAAAGATATTTCAAAAGATAGCTTCTAGTACATTAAAAGAAATTGAATCCAATAAAGAATTAAACCTTGTATTAAATGTATATAATAATTCAAAGGTACGACAAGGACAAAGAATTACTGATACAAATAAACACGCAAAAGGTTTAATACAATTTGTTACAGATAGATATGCAAAAGAGATTGGAAAAAGAACATCGCAAAAAGGAAAAGATGTACAAATACAAAAACGTGATGAATTATTAAAGTTTTTTGATAAAAAGAACCTTAAAAACTTAAAAAGTATATTTGATTTACAGAATTTAGTCATAGATAGCAAATTAATTATTATAAATAAACTAAACAAACTCTCAAAAATAGGGACGTTCGTAAAAACAACATCCGGATTTAGAGTCACCGGCGTTGAAGGCTTTGTGGCTATAGATCGTATGGAAGGTGGTGCTGTTAAATTAGTTGATCGTATGGAATTCTCAACTAATAACTTCAGCAAAGATATTATAAAAGGCTGGGATAATCCAGGCTAATGGGTAACCGAGGATATAAATGTCAATTAAATCATTCAGTGATTTTTTAACTGAAGATACAAAAGAAATTTCATTCGTGTTTGGAAGATTCAATCCTCCAACGATTGGACATGAAAAACTCTTTGATAAGTTAAAAACACAAGCCCGTTCTGGGCCATATAGAATCTATGGATCAAAATCTAACGATCCAAAATCAAACCCTCTCGAATTTAAAGATAAAATAAAATTCCTTAGAAAAATGTTTCCTAAGCATGCACGTAATGTAATGGCTGATAAAGATGTTCGTAATGTACTCGATGTGGTAGTAAAACTTTACGATCAAGGCTTTACCAAAATTACGATGGTAGCTGGAAGCGATCGTGTTAAAGAATTTGATATACTTCTAAACAAATATAATGGAGTAAAATCAAGACACGGATTTTATAATTTCGAAGGTGCTATTAATGTAGTAAGTGCAGGGGAGAGAGATCCAGATGCAGAAGGAGCAACTGGTATGTCAGCTTCCAAGATGCGAGCCGCCGCTCAACAAAATGATTTGAATTTATTTTCAAAAGGGCTCCCATCGAATTTTAGTCCAACCGACTTATTCAATGCTGTTCGTAAAGGTATGGGACTTAAAGAATCTCACAGCTTTCGTAAACATGTAGAACTTCCACCAGTATCTGAAACAAGAGAAGATTATATTGAAGGAAGCCTCTTTAAGGTTGGAGATATTGTAAAGATTAAAGAAACAAACGAGCTAGGAGAAATAATTGTTTGTGGTAGTAATTATGTCATGGTTGAGGCCGAGTCAGTCAAGAAAAGATGCTGGTTAGATGCTGTTGAATTATTTGAAGAAGGTGGCGCTGGAGACTGGGGTACAATAAAAGGTCTTATGAGATACTTAAAAGATACTCCAGGACAGCCAAAAAACTTAGGTGAAAAGGAAGATCCTGATATTGGTAAAAGAAAGGGTGTTCAACCAAAAGGATATTATGCAAAAGACGCTGAAGGTAAAAAGATGGCTAAAAGTACTAAACAAAAAAGAGCCGCTCAATTTGCTAAACAAGCAAAAATGGATGATGATAATCCAGCAGCATATAAACCTGCTCCTGGAGATAAATCCGCAAAAACAAAACCATCTCAACATACAAAGAAATTTAAACAAATATATGGAGAGATGGCAGAACATCTTACCTTTGAAGACTTTATGGTCGAAGAAAAGAATACAGATGCAGCTTTGAAAAAGAAAGCTGATAAATCAGGTATGCCATTAGGTATATTAAAGAAAGTTTTTAATAGAGGAGTCGCAGCATGGAGAACAGGACATAGGCCTGGAACAACTGCAGTCCAATGGGGATTGGCAAGAGTCAATTCATTTGTAACTAAATCATCAGGAACGTGGGGAAAGGCTGATGCTGATCTCGCAAAACAAGTAGGATAACTATGAAAAATTTTAAAGAAATTAGAGAAAAATATCGCAGCAAATTTCCACCTGCATTAGTTGCTGCTGCTGTCAAGATTGCTCTTGATATGGGTGGTAATATGACAGGAGCTTATAAGAAAATTGAAGCAATGAAACGTGGATTAGCAGATGATCCTATTGTTAAAGATGCTTTAAGACAAGCGAATGAATCAGTGGAAGAAGGTACAATGGCTATTGGTGTTAAGGATAGAGATCCTAACAAAAGAGAAAAAGCTATTGATGGTATGCGTAAATTAGTAAAATCTGTAAAAGGTAGTACTAAAGTAGGTTCACCTCAAGGACAAAAATTTGCAGCTGAATTAGATATGAAATATCTATCAGATGATGAACTTGCTGACGATTTTGCAGATCCTAAAAATAAAAACAAATCCATTAAGGATATAATGAATAAACACGCAAAAAGGTTAAATATTAAATTTAACTAGGAGTTTGAGCTATGAATTTAGAAGAAGCATACAGACAACGAATCGCTGAAGATGGCCATGTTGATTCTGCAAACGTAAAGAATCAATTAACATCTTTAAAAAGAAATGCTGAACAGTTATTAGCACAGATTAAACCCGATTCAGAATATCCATCATGGTGGGTAAACAAATTAGTAAAAGCTGCAGATTATTTAGATACTGCAACTGATTTTTTACAAAACAAAGTAGATCAAGGCAAACAATGAAAAAGTTTAAAGAGTTTAGACAAGTAGACGAAGCACCATTGGTAATGAATGATATGGATATTGTGAAATCTATTTTGACAAAACTTGAAAAAGACTTTAGTGACTTAATTAGTAAAAAACAATTAGAAAAAGGTTGGCCTAAACTACAAATGATTGCAAAAGTTGCAGGATATGGTATATCAAAAACAAAACAAAAAGACGGACGTACATATAGGTACGATTTAAAGAAATGATAGATTTTAAAGATTTTTTAGTAACAAATCCAGGAATGGAAAAAGATTCACAAATAGCATATAGACGTATGAAGACTCGTAAGTCTCAAGACTATGGTAACGATACTGCTTCAACTGATTATAAAAAAGATACTGTAAAAGAAAAATTAACAGCGGCTCAGCTTAAGAAAAGATTAGATATGATTCGTAAATCAGTCGAAAAGATTAATGCAAAGAATGCAGAAAAAGCTAAAAAGGATGCATTAAAACATTTTAAAGATATGGATTTCTAATGAAAGGCTTTAAACTTTTTTTAGAAGGTGAAGGTAAATACAAAGGTGAAACCTGGGAGCAGGGTTACAAACGAAGAGTTGTGAAAACCACTGATCCGGAACATAAGGAACAGGGTTATAACTGGCGTATAAAAGGTAAAGAAAGAGATGAAATCTCTATTAAATTATACAAGTCAAAGCCAAGCTTTGATGAATATAAAAAACAAATGAAAAGAGTAGCAGGACACGAATTCGGTGGATAGTTTTTTAGAACATGTACAAGAAAGATTTGGTCTATATGAAGGTACATATGTACCTTTAGAACAACCAATGCTTGAAGAACCTGAATTGAATAAACCAAAACGATCTGCTGGTCCTACAAAATTTGTTGTATATGTAAGAGATCCATCAACTGGTAATGTAAAGAAAATTAATTTTGGTGATAAAAAAGGTGGACTAACTGCTAAAATTAATGATCGTGAAGCTGCCCGCAATTTTGCTTCACGACACAATTGTGATACAAAGAATGATAAAATGAAAGCGGGTTATTGGGCATGTAGATTACCGAAATATGCTAAAGATTTAGGAATTAAAGGTGGCGGAAACTATTTCTGGTAGAATTGATTTTCCATTTATGTCAGAATATGATGTAGACGGAGAAATAAGAGAATTCGATATTAATCGAAGTGACGATGAATATGTATGGCATCGCGATGGTGAAGATCGAGAACTAGAAATTCTCGAAGGTGAAGGTTGGCAATTTCAATATGAAAATTGTTTACCTTATCATATTAAACCAGGTATGATATTTGATATACCAAAAGGAGAATATCATCGATTAATAAAAGGTTTTAATAACCTCAGATGTAGGATTATAAGGAAAGATGGATAAAGAAGATATGCAGGTTTATACTGTACAATCACAAAGACTAGATAGGATTGAAGAAAAGCTAGATCAAATGGCAGAAGCTATTGTTGCTCTTGCTAGAGCTGAAGAAAAGATTACTACTCTGACTGATTTTAACAAACAGCAATCAGAACAAGTACAAAATCTTATAAATAGAATAGATCGAGTTGAGCTTTTAGTTAACAGCAATGCTAGCACGGTCAATATAATAAATAAAGTGTTTTGGATTGTCGTGGTTGGCTTAGTGTCAGCAATCACATGGGAATACATAGCACATATTAGTTAACGGAGAAATAAATGAAATTTAACGATGAAATTACAAACAGCATTGCAGCAACAGTTAAAGACGTGTTAGAAGGTAAAGCTGTTAAAAAAGAGGAAGTAAAATATCCTCATAAAATGTATCATCCAGAAAATGGCGAAGAAGTAGAAGTCAAAGATAAGGCTGAACACGAATCTTATGCCAAAAAAGGATATGTACATGAAAAGCCAGAAGTAAACGAGGTTGAAGAGCCAAGAGCCAAAGGTGAAAAAGATTTTAAAGATAAGCATGTTGTTAAAAAATCTGGAGAAAAAGAAGACGGTACAGTTGTAAAAGAAGCTAAGAAAGACGAGAAAGTCGAAGTCGAAGTTGAAATCGATGATGAAGATGAAGACGAAGAAGACATGGAAGAAGAGTCTGAAAAGCAAAAGAAATACCAAGCATTCTTTCAAAAAGCACTTAAAAAGTTTGGCGTAAAATCACCATCTGAATTAGAAGGCGACAAGAAAAAAGAATTCTTTGATTACGTAGATAAAAATTACGAAGCTGATAAAGAAACAGATTAACATTATACCAATTCGGTATATATAGTTATATGATGAAAATATTTGATGAACTGAATAGTAAGAATTTTAAACTTTTTGCAGCTCAATATTATAATAATCCGGAATGTACGGATGTAGAAGAGTTCAAACAGGACTTAAATAGATTTAAATATCTAAAAAGACTTCTTACACGATATGAAGAACATGGTGAATTACAGGAACG
>Ga0255767_1001304_pt1 | contig 22191 bp, 19 predicted proteins | sample 071ome_24_FD_179967 | JGI IMG/M metagenome (GOLD analysis project Ga0255767, IMG submission 179967) | Coastal salt marsh microbial communities from the Groves Creek Marsh, Skidaway Island, Georgia - 071402CT metaG (version 2) | ecosystem: Environmental > Aquatic > Marine > Intertidal zone > Salt...
CCGCCACCCGAAGCCGTGCCGGCGGAACCCGTCGAGGCAGCGGAAGACCGGCTGACTGCGCAGGAACGTGCCGCCCGTGTTCGGGCGCTTCAGGAAGGCATGAAAAAGCCTGCGCCGGTCGATGATGCACAGCCTGCCGGTGACGCGGATGTGGCATCTGACGCGCCAGCGGCGGAAGCGCCGCCCGAGGTGCCGGCCGCGCCGCTTGATCCGGCTGAGGCGCGCCGAGCCGCCGAGCTTGCCGAGCTGAAGGAAATCGAAGCCGAGGAAGAGCGTCGCCGCGATGAAGAGGCGCGCAAACATTCCGAGGCAAATGCCCGCCGCGCCGCTGCCGCGAATGTCACGGCACCGGCCGCGCCGACGCCTGCTGGACCGTCAACAGCCGACGCCCCGGGCCGCCGTCGCCGTCATGTTGAGGAAATTCCCTCGCGCCGGCCGGCCGCGCCGCGCCGTGACGGAGCCGGTCGCCGGCAGTCCGGCAAGATGACCATTACCCAGGCGCTGTCAGGCGATGAACAGCGGCGTCAGCGTTCGCTGGCCTCGGTCCGCCGGCAGCGCGAGAAGGCGCGGATGCGTGATGACCAGCCGCAGGTCAAGCAGGTTCGCGATGTTGTGATCCCGGACACCATCTCGGTGGCGGAATTCGCCAATCGGATGGCCGAGCGGACCGCCGATGTGGTCAAGGAACTGATGAAGCTAGGCGTGATGGCGACGGCCGCGCAGACAATTGATGGCGAGACCGCCGAGCTGGTCGCGCAGGAATTTGGCCACCGTGTGCAGCGAGTGTCCGAGTCCGATGTCGAGATCGGGCTCGATGGTGAGGAGGACGAGGCCGCCAGCCTGAAGCCACGGCCGCCGATCGTCACCGTGATGGGCCATGTCGACCATGGCAAGACGAGCCTTCTCGACGCCATTCGTCAGACCGATGTCGCGGCGGGCGAATCCGGCGGCATCACCCAGCATATAGGCGCCTATCAGATCAAGACGCCGGGCGGCAATGCGATCACCTTCATCGACACGCCGGGCCATGAGGCCTTTACCGAGATGCGCTCGCGCGGGGCGAACATCACCGATATCGTCATCCTGGTCGTTGCGGCCGATGATTCTGTCATGCAGCAGACCGTCGAGGCGATCAATCACGCCAAGGCCGCCGGCTGTCCGGTGATTGTCGCGGTGAATAAATGTGACAAGCCCGAGGCGGACCCGAAGCGGGTGCGGAACGATCTTCTGCAGCATGAGATCATCACCGAGGAATATGGCGGCGATGTTTTGTGTGTCGATGTCTCGGCGATCACCGGCCAGGGGCTCGACAAGCTCGAGGAAGCCATCATGCTTCAGGCCGAACTGCTTGAACTCACCGCCAATCCGGACCGCGCCGCCAGCGGCGTTGTCGTCGAGGCGAAGGTCGAGCGTGGCCGTGGGTCGGTGGCCACTCTGCTGGTTCAGAAAGGAACACTGAAGCTTGGTGATATCTTTGTGGTCGGCGCCGAGAGTGGCCGTGTGCGTGCACTTCTCGATGATCGTGGCAAGAACCTGAAAACCGCCGGACCGGGTCGGCCGGTCGAGATTCTTGGCCTGAACGGCACGCCGATGGCCGGTGACAATTGTGTTGTTGTCGAATCCGAGGCACGGGCCCGCGAGATCGCCGAATACCGCACGCGCCAGATCAAGGAGCGCGAGGCTGCCCGCGGCGCCCGCGGGTCGGTCGAACAGATGCTGTCGGCGATCGCCGCCGGCGAGGCCGAGGAATTGCCGGTTGTCATCAAGACCGACGTTCATGGTTCGCTGGAAGCCATTCGCGTGGCGCTGGAAAAACTTGGCACCGACCAGGTGAAGGTACGGATCCTGTCCGCCGGTGTCGGCGCGATCAGTGAATCCGACATTTCGCTCTCCACGGCGTCGAATGCCATTGTCATCGGCTTCAATGTCCGCGCCATTCCGCAGGCGCGTGACCTTGCCAAGCGCGACGGCGTCGAGATCCGCTATCATTCGATCATCTATGAGCTGATCGACGAGGTGAAGGCGGCGATGGGCGGCCTGCTCAGCCCGGACACTCAGGAGGACTTCATCGGCTATGCCGAGATTCGCCAGGTCTTCGGCGTGTCGAAGATCGGCAAGGTGGCCGGCTGTATGGTAACCGAGGGCATCATCAAGCGGGGCTGCAAGGTGCGCCTGCTTCGTGACAATGTCGTGATCCATGAAGGTTCGCTGAAAACGCTGCGGCGCTTCAAGGACGAGGTCAAGGAAGTGCGCGAAGGATTCGAATGTGGCATGGGGTTCGAGAATTACTCGGACATCCAGGAAGGCGACATGATCGAATGTTTCGAGCTTCGTGAAGTGGCCCGTACGCTCGACTGATCCGTCGCTGTCCGCGACAATGAGGACATCATGGCTGGAAAATCGAAGCGGGCTGCCGCCAACATGCCATCACAGCGCCAACTCCGTGTTGGCGAGATGCTGCGCCACGCGCTGTCGGACATTCTGACCCGCGATACGTTCTTCGACCCCGATCTTGACGGGGTGTCGGTCACCATTTCCGAGATCTCCGTCAGCCCCGACCTGTCGAATGCCCGCGTCTATACGATGCCGCTTGGCGGCGAGCGCAGCGATACCGTGCTGCCGGCGCTGAACCGGCTGGCACCGGTGCTGCAGCGCGAGGTGGCCGGCCGGGTGCATCTGCGCCGTGTGCCACGGCTGAAATTCCTGCTTGATGACAGTTTCGAGAATGCCGCGCGGCTGAATGTCGTTTTCAACAGCATCCGCAGCGACGACTGAGCCCCGGGGCCGATGGCGTCGCGCAAGGGCAATCCCGTTCACGGCTGGGTGATCCTTGACAAGCCGGAGGGGCTCAGCTCGTCGCGCGCTGTCGGGATTGTGCGGCGCGTCTTTGCCGCCGCCAAGGCCGGCCATGGCGGCACGCTCGACCCGCTGGCCACCGGAATCCTGCCGATCGCGCTTGGCGAGGCGACGAAAACGGTGTCCTTCGCCATGCAGGGCGCCAAATCCTACAGTTTCACATTGAGTTTCGGCGTGCAGACAACGACGGATGACCGCGAGGGAAGCGCTGTCGCGACGTCGGATGTGCGGCCGACGCGTGATGAAATTGCCGCGATCCTGCCGCGCTTTACCGGCAGTATCGACCAGCGACCGCCTATCTTCTCGGCGATCAAGATCGATGGCGCGCGGGCCTATGACATCGCCCGCAAGGCGGTGGCGGACGGGCTCGACACGCTGCCAGAGCTGGCGCCGCGCCCGGTCGAGATCGAACGGCTGGAGTTGCAGGACGTGACCGATGACAGTGCCAGCTTCTTTGTCGCCTGCGGCAAGGGTACCTATATCCGCTCGCTGGCCCGCGATATCGCGCTGGCACTGGGCAGCGCCGGACATGTCAGCCGGTTGCGGCGGCTGTCGGTCGGCCCGTTTCGCGAAGCCGACGCGATTTCGCTGGCTTTTTTGGAGGAGCTGGAGCATAGTGCCGCCGCTTTCGAGCATCTGAAGCCCGTTACGAGTGCGCTGGACGACATCCCGGCGTTGCCCGTATCGGCGGACGAGGCGGCAAAACTCCGTCACGGTCAGACACTGCCGGCGCCTGGCCCTTCGGCCGCGGCGCGCTTTCGGGAAGTGGCGATGACCGGCACCGGGGTGGCGTTGTGCGGCGATGATCCGGTGGCGCTTGTCACGGTGACGGCCGGCCAGCTGCAGCCGCTTCGTGTTTTCAATCTCTGACCCGCCGGCCCTTGGCCGCCGGGGAAACCAAAGGAGGTTTCGATGTCGATTACGAATGAACGCAAGGCCGAACTCATCAAGGAATTCGGCAAATCGGAAACAGATTCGGGCTCGGCCGCCGTACAGGTCGCCATCCTGACCGAACGGATCGTCAACCTGACCGAGCATCTGAAGACGCACAAGAAGGATTTCGGCTCGCGCCGTGGCCTGCTGTCGATGGTCGGCCAGCGCCGCAACCTTCTCGACTACATCAAGAAGGGCGATGAAGGCGCGTATAAGGCGTTGATCGGCCGTCTCGGGCTGCGCCGCTAATCCGCGTGACACCTTCGGGTATACACGCCTGATATCAGGCCCGGCGGCCAGCGCTGCCGGGCCTTCTTCATGGCCATTATCGGCGCGGATATTTCTTGTTTGCTTTTTGGTCTGACGCATGTCACAAAAGCGCCGAACAGGAGACCAGACAAAAACGCCGGGGCCCATAGATGATGGCGCGGGGGCCCAAAAGACCGACTCCGCGGACCGAGCGGCGGTCATCCCCCCAAGCACATCCACGAACCCATTTCCTGTAGCTGACGCACGGCCATGAACGGCTTGTGCGGCGGTCATGTTCATTTAACGGGTCCGGCATTGTGATGATGAAAGAGATACACAACGATGTTCAAGATTTTCCGCAAAGAGCTTGACTGGAACGGCACCCCGCTTGTTCTGGAAACCGGCAAGGTTGCCCGTCAAGCCGATGGCGCGGTGATGGTCAGCCTTGGCGAGACCACCGTCCTCTGTACCGCCGTGGCGGCGCACAGCCCGCGGCCGGGACAGGATTTTTTCCCGCTGACGGTCAACTACCAGGAAAAGGCGTTTGCCGCCGGCAAGATCCCGGGCGGCTTCTTCAAGCGTGAAGGGCGGCCATCCGAGAATGAAACGCTGGTCAGCCGTCTGATCGACCGGCCGATCCGGCCGCTCTTCCCGTCCTCCTTCAAATGCGAGACACAGGTGATCTGTACCGTGCTGGCGCATGATATGGAGAACAACCCCGATATCGCCGCGATGGTCGGTGCCTCGGCGGCGCTGTGCCTGTCAGGCGTGCCGTTCTTCGGCCCGATTGCGGCGGCGCGAGTTGGCTGGATCGACGGCGCCTATGTCCTCAACCCGACCGTGGCGCAGATGGAGGAAACCGATCTCGACCTTGTCGTTGCCGGCACGCATGAAGGCGTGCTGATGGTTGAATCCGAAGCCCAGGAGCTGTCCGAGGAGGTCATGCTCGGGGCGGTCAATTTCGGCCATGACGCGATGAAGCCGGTCCTCGACGCTATCATCGAGCTTGCCGAGAACTGTGCCAAGGAGCCGCGCCCGCTTCCCGAGGAGCCAGCAGAGGCGGCAGAAATTCAGGGCGTCATCGACGGTTTCGACAAGAAATTCGCTGCCGCCTACCAGATCGCCGACAAGACCGAGCGCCAGGCGGCGCTTGGCGAGGTCCGCACCGAGATCAAGGAAAAGCTCGGCGATGATTATGACGGCGTTCTCGTCGGCAGCCTGATCAAGGGCAAGGAAGCCGATGTCGTTCGTGGCTCGATCCTGAAGACCGGATCGCGTATTGACGGCCGTGATACCAAGACGGTCCGGCAGATTGTTGCCGAGGCCGGCTTCCTGCCGCGTGCCCATGGCTCGGCGCTGTTCACGCGCGGCGAGACGCAGGCGATGGTTGTCGCCACGCTCGGTACCGGCCAGGACGAGCAGATCATCGACGCGCTTGTCGGTGAAAGCCGCTCGAACTTCATGCTGCATTACAACTTCCCGCCCTACTCGGTCGGTGAGGCTGGCCGTGTCGGTTCGCCCGGACGTCGCGAGATCGGCCATGGCAAGCTTGCCTGGCGGGCCCTGCGTCCGCTGCTGCCTGGCAAGGAGGATTTCCCCTACACGGTGCGGCTCGTCTCCGAGATCACCGAATCGAACGGCTCATCCTCGATGGCCACGGTCTGTGGCGGGTCGCTGGCGCTGATGGATGCCGGTGTGCCGGTTGACCGCCCGGTGGCGGGCATCGCCATGGGCCTGATCAAGGAAGGTGACGATTACGCGGTGCTGTCGGATATCCTTGGTGACGAGGATCATCTTGGTGACATGGACTTCAAGGTGGCCGGGTCCGAGGCCGGGATCACCTCGTTGCAGATGGATATCAAGATCACCTCGATCACGCCGGAAATCATGGAGATCGCGCTCGACCAGGCCAAGGATGGCCGTCTCCACATCCTCGGCGAGATGTCGAAGGCCCTGACCTCGGCCCGTGACGGGCTGGCGGACAGTGCGCCGAAGATCACCACGCTGAGCATTCCGGTTGACAAGATCCGCGATATCATCGGCCCGGGTGGCAAGATCATCCGCGAGATCTGCGAGACCACCGGCGCCAAGATCGATATCGATGATGATGGCACCGTCAAGGTGGCGGCTGTCACCGGTGCCTCCGGCGAGGCGGCGGTGGCCCGCATCAGGGACATTGTCGCCGAGCCCGAGCTTGGCGTGATCTATAACGGCACCGTCGTCAAGACCGTGGATTTTGGCGCCTTCGTCAATTTCCTCGGAGCCAAGGACGGGCTTGTCCATATCTCCGAACTGCAGAACGGCCGGACCGAAAAGACGACCGATATCTGCAAGGAAGGCGACACGGTCAAGGTCAAGGTCATCGGCTTTGATGACCGCGGCAAGGTCAAGCTGTCGATGAAGCGTGTCGATCAGGAGACCGGCGACGATCTCGAGGCTGCCGAGGCGTAAACCCGCCCCGCCCCTCCGCATATGCGAACGCGCGCCCTCGCCGGCGCGCGTTTTTTGTTGCGCGGGATACGTGCCTGCAATTCGATCTGCCAGGTTGCTTGTGGGTCAGTCCTCGGCTTCCGGCGGTACGGCCACGGTATTGAAGCCGCCATCGACGAAATGCACTTCGCCGGTGACGCCCGATGACAGGTCGGACACCAGATACAGGCCGGACCGGCCAACCTCGGAGATGTCGGGATTGCGGCGCAGCGGCGCGCTGTCCTCGGCGTGGCGGTAGATATGCCGTGCGCCGGTGATGGCCGCGCCGGCCAGCGTCTTCATCGGCCCCGCCGACAGCGCGTTGACGCGGATATTCTGCCCGCCGAGATCGACCGCCAGGTAGCGCACCGAGCTTTCCAGCGCCGCCTTGGCAACGCCCATGACATTGTAGTTCGGTGAAATCCGCTGCGCGCCGATATAGCTGAGGGTCAGCAGCGCCCCGCCATCCGGCATCATGCCGCGTGCTGCCTGCGCCACCTCGGTGAAGGAAAAGGCCGACACCATCATCGTGTCGATGAAATTCTGGCGGCTGGTATTGAAATAGGCGCCCTTCAGTTCCGACTTGTCGGAAAAGGCCAGCGCGTGAACGACGAAATCGACGCTGGACCAGTGACCGGCAAGCCAGTCGAAGGCGTTGGCGACAGCGCCCTCCTCGGCCACGTCACATTCGACCATCAGATCCGACCCCACCGATTCGGCCAGCGGGCGAAGCCTCTTGCCGAACCCCTCCATCTGGTAGGTGAAGGCAAGCTCGGCACCGGCCTCGGCGGCGGCGGCGGCGATTCCCCAGGCGCTGGACCGCTCATTGGCGACACCCATGATCAGCCCGCGCTTGCCGGCAAGAATGCCCCCGGCCACTCCAGACGTCCCCATGTCAGACCTTCCGCAAAGCCAGTGTGGCGTTGGTGCCGCCGAACCCGAAGGAGTTCGAGAGCGCCAGCCTGATATCGGCATTATCGACCCGTGTGGTGGGCACCGGAATGTCGCCGATGGCCGGGTCCGGCGTCTCGATATTGGCTGAGGCGGCGATGAAGCCTTCCTGCATCATGATCAGCGTATAGATGGCCTCCTGCACACCGGTCGCGCCAAGCGAGTGGCCGGTCAGTGATTTGGTTGAGGTCACCGTCGGCAGATAGCCGCGCGGGCCGAACACCTCGCGCACCGCGTCCAGCTCCTTGACATCGCCAACCGGTGTCGAGGTGCCATGCGCGTTGATGTAATCGACCTGTTCGGCAATCGGCGTGCCGTCGAAACCGGCCAGTGCCAGTTCCATGCAGCGGACCGCGCCTTCACCTGATGGCGCGACCATGTCGTGCCCGTCCGAATTCGCGCCATAGCCGGCAATCTCGGCATAGATTTTTGCTCCGCGGGCCAGCGCATGCTCCATATCCTCGACCACGACCATGCCGCCACCGCCGGCGATGACGAAGCCGTCGCGGTCGGCATCATAGGCGCGCGACGCGCGTTCCGGCGTGTCGTTATATTTCGAGGACATGGCGCCCATCGCGTCGAACAACACCGACAGCGTCCAGTGAAGCTCCTCACCGCCGCCGGCAAAGACGATGTCCTGGCTGCCATTGCGAATGGAGTCGACAGCCGAGGAAATGCAATGCGCCGAAGTCGAGCAGGCCGAGGTGATCGAGAAATTCAGCCCCTTGATCTTGAAGAAGGTGGCGATACAGGCCGACACGGTGGAGGACATGCAGCGTGGCACCATATAGGGGCCGACGCGCTTCGGGCCCTTTTCGCGGGTGACGTCGAAGGCCTGCATCATATTGGCTGTCGAGGGACCGCCGGAACCGGCAATCAGCCCGGTGCGCGGGTTCGACACCTGATCCTCGCCAAGGCCGGAATCGGCGATGGCCTGTTCCATGGCCAGCACCGCATAGGCAGCGCCGTCCCCCATGAAACGAAGCTGCTTGCGGTCAATATGCTCGGCTATGTCCATCTTGACGGTGCCGTGGATCTGGCTTCGGAAACCAAGCTCGGCATATTCCGGCGCATGGACGATTCCCGAACGGCCCTCGCGCAGCGAGTCCGTGACCTCGGCGACATTGTTGCCGATCGAGGATACGATACCGATACCGGTGATGGCGACGCGGCGCATGATCAGGCCTCCTCTGGCTTGAACAGGCCGACACGAATGTCGTTGGCCTCGAAAACGGTCTCGCCGTCGCAGATGACGCGGCCATCGGCGATGCCCATGACGAGCCGCCGCATGATCACCCGCTTCATGTCGATCTCATAGCGGACAAGCTTGTTTGTCGGCAGGATCTGGCCGGTGAATTTCACCTCGCCAACCGACAGGGCGCGCCCCCGCCCCTCGCCACCGGCCCAGCCGAGGAAAAACCCGACAAGCTGCCACAGCGCATCCATGCCAAGGCATCCCGGCATCACCGGATCGCCCTCGAAATGGCAGGGGAAGAACCACAGCTCGGGGTTCAGGTCAAATTCCGAGATGATTTGTCCCTTGCCATGCGCGCCGCCGGTATCATTGATCTCGGTGATGCGGTCGCACATCAGCATTGGCGGCAGCGGCAGTTGCGGATTGCCGGGCCCGAAAAGCTCGCCCTTTGCGCAGGCGATGAGTTCGTCGTAACTAAAGGCGTTCTGCTGCAGTGGCGGCATGTGGTCTGTCCCCGATGTGAAGTGATACCGAAATCTGTGGGGCCATCTGCCCGTGGGCATTCGGCAGAGGATTCGTGGCCGCCGACGGTCATCCATCCTCCATGACCATGCCGCCAACAGGTCTCCAAAAAAGCACGAAACGGCCTCTGAGGCCAAGGATTATTGACAACAGATGACCAAGCAAGCATGTTTCTTTGCACGATGGTTGAAGTGATCGGGAATGACAGTCACGCGCAAGGCGACACGGTACTGGCACAGCGCCTTCGCGACGCTGGCCTGCGGCCGACCCGCCAGCGTCTGCTGATCGCCGAACTGCTGCTTGATGGCCGGCACCGCCATGTATCCGCCGACAGCCTGGCCCGCGAAATTCGCGATACCGGTACACATATGGCCGGCGGCACCGTCTACAACACGCTGAACCAGTTCACCGAGGCCGGTTTGCTACGCCGCGTCACCATCCATAATGAATGCAGCGTGTTCGACACGAATACCGACCATCACCACCATTTCTATGATGCCGAGCGCGACCAGCTGATCGATATTCCGGCTGACGCGGTTACGCTGGCCTCGCTTCCCGGCGCGCCTGACGGCCACGCCATCCGGTCGGTCGATGTGCTGATCCATATTTCGCCGCGTGACGATTGAGAGCTCGCCGTCATCATCGCCGGACAGGGCGCGTTGATGTGACAAAAATAGACAGTTTAAAGTCATTCCAAACTGCTTGATTTTGCGCGGAACGCTCCATACCATCAGAACAGGTTTCACGCCCGGTATGCCGGGCATTATGGCGGTGACGCCAATCAGCGGAGACAAGGATGAACGAGCAAAACAAATGCCCCGTGATGCACGGGGGAATCAAGCACACGACCTTCGGGGTGCGGTCGAATCGGGACTGGTGGCCGAACCAGCTGAACCTGAAGATCCTGCATCAGAATTCGGCGCTGTCGAACCCGATGGGATCGGGCTTCAGCTATGCCGAGGCCTTCAAGACGGTCGATCTCGATGTGCTGCGCCAGGAAATCTTCGCCCTGATGACCGATTCCCAGGAATGGTGGCCGGCCGATTACGGACATTATGGTCCGCTCTTCATCCGTATGGCATGGCACAGTGCCGGCACCTACCGCACCGGTGACGGGCGTGGTGGCGCCGGGTCGGGAACGCTTCGTTTCGCGCCGCTGAACAGCTGGCCTGACAACACCAACCTTGACAAGGCACGCCGTCTGCTGTGGCCGATCAAGCAGAAATATGGCGAGAGCCTGTCCTGGGCCGACCTGATGATTTTCACCGGCAATTGCGCGCTGGAATCGATGGGCTTCAAGACCTTCGGGTTCTCCGGTGGCCGCGAGGATATGTGGGAGCCGGAAGAGGATATCTATTGGGGCACCGAGGATACCTGGCTTGGTGACAAGCGCTATACCGGTGACCGCGAGCTGGAAAACCCTCTTGCCGCCGTGCAGATGGGCCTGATCTATGTCAATCCGGAAGGCCCGAACGGCAAGCCGGATCCGATGGCATCGGCCCGCGACATCCGCGAGACCTTTGCCCGCATGGCGATGAATGACGAGGAAACCGTGGCGCTGGTCGCCGGTGGGCACACCTTCGGCAAATGCCATGGCGCCGGCGATGCCGGGCTTGTCGGGCCCGAGCCCGAGGGCGCCAGCATCCAGGAGCAGGGTCTTGGCTGGCACAGTGATTTCGAAAGTGGCAAGGGCGTTCACGCCATCACAAGTGGCCTAGAGGGCGCCTGGACGCCGAACCCGATCAAGTGGGACAATGGCTATTTCGACATGCTGTTCGGCTATGAGTGGGAGCTGACCAAGAGCCCGGCCGGCGCCTATCAGTGGACGCCGACCGACGCGTCCGCCAGCAATCTTGTTCCCGATGCGCATGATCCGGACCGTCGCCACGCGCCGATGATGGCAACAACCGACATCGCGCTTCGCACCGACCCGGCCTATCTGGAGATCTCGCGTCGCTTCCATGCTGATCTGGATGAGTTCGCGGACACCTTCGCCCGCGCCTGGTTCAAGCTGACGCACCGCGACATGGGACCGAAATCGCGCTATGTCGGCGCCGAGGTGCCGGCCGAGGATCTGATCTGGCAGGACCCGGTTCCGGCGGTCGACCATGCGCTGATTGACGCCGGAGACGTGACCGCGCTGAAGGCAAGCATCATGGATGCCGGCCTGTCGGTGTCCGAGCTTGTTGGCGCGGCATGGGCCTCGGCCGCGACCTTCCGCGGGTCGGACAAGCGTGGCGGCGCCAATGGCGGCCGCATCCGCCTCGCCCCGCAGCGGGACTGGGATGTGAACCAGCCGGCGCAGCTGGACAGGGTGCTGACCGCGCTTGAGGGCGTTCAGTCTGCCTTCAACGCGTCCGCAACAGGCGGCAAGAAGGTATCGATGGCCGATCTGATCGTGCTTGGTGGCTGTGCCGCGATCGAGGCCGCCGCCGCGAAGGCCGGCCACAAGATCGAGGTGCCGTTCACCGCGGGCCGCACCGACGCCGTACAGGAACAGACGGATATCGAGTCCTTTGCCGTTCTCGAGCCGCTTGCCGACGGTTTCCGCAACTATCTGCAGGCGGATTTTGCTGTCTCGGCCGAGGAGCTGCTCCTCGACAAGGCACAGCTGATGACGCTGTCGGCGCCGGAAATGACGGTGCTTGTCGGCGGCATGCGTGTCCTGAACGCCAATGCCGACTCGCAGCATGGCGTGTTCACTGACCGGCCCGAGACGCTGAGCGCCGATTTCTTCGTCAACCTGCTGGATATGGGCACCGATTGGAAGCCGGTATCGGCTGCCGAGGATGTGTTCGAGGGCCGCGACCGCGCCAGTGGCGAGGTCAAATGGACCGGCACACGGGTCGATCTGGTCTTCGGGTCGAACTCGCAGCTGCGGGCGCTGTCAGAGGTCTATGCCGGTGCCGGTGCCGAGGGCCGCTTTGTCGCCGACTTCGTTGCGGCCTGGGCGAAGGTGATGGATCTCGACAGGTTCGAAATCGCCTGACATCTGTTGGCACAGGAATATATCCGGGACGGCGCCGCGGCATGATCGCGGCGCCGTTTTCCTTTGTAGGCCTATTATGTTTTGTGAGGTCTTCTTATGTCGTCGGGCCTAATTCAGAACCTCGCCCTCGATCAGGCCCCAGAGCGAGGTGCGGGACACCCAGCCGCGAATATCGCCGGCGGCCACCCGGCACCATTGGGTCGGGCAGGATTGCAGCTCCAGCAGCGCGTTGCGTTCGGCAACCGCGACCAGACCGGCACCGTCATCAGCCTCGGTATAGAGGCGCGCCGAGCTTGTTGTCACAAGCACCATCCGTTTCAGCGATACCACCGAATGATGCATCCAGCCGGTCGTCCCGTCATGGTCGACAACCTTGCGCCACACGCCGAATTCGGCCTCGACCCGCAGCGGCAGCCCGGTTTTTCGGTAGTGCCAGAGAATCGGATATTCGGTTCCCGGCCCGGCCCGCATGTTCACATTGTCGGATTTCAGCGTGACAAAGCGTGGCACCGGCAGGCCGCTGCCGCGAACGGTCAGCCGGATTTCACCGGAATCATCGGCGGCAAGGGCGGGGGCGACAGCATGCTGTCCCCCGATACCGCTGACGGCACCGAGAAGCGGCAGACACAGAAGTGGTAAAAGGAGCCTGGCGACAGGTCGAAAAGATTTTTTCATCGGTCTCTTGTTCTGATAAGGTCACGGGGATTGAAATATCACGGCATTGTCCCCCGTTGATCAGGGGATATAGTAGGATGTTTTCCCGGACCATGCCACACATCCGGGGGCCGCGCTGAAAGAGTGCAAGGAATGACCCAGAAGAAGCCCGTCGTCTTTCTGACCCGAAAGCTGCCAGACTCGACCGAAACCCGGATGCGCGAGCTGTTTGACGCGCGGCTCAATGAAAGTGACGCACCGCTGTCGGCCGACGCGTTGCGCGCCATCGTCAAGGAAGCCGATGTTCTGGTGCCGACGGTCACCGACAGGATCGATGCCGATTTGATCGAGGCCGCCGGTGACCAGCTGAAACTCATTGCTTCCTTTGGCACCGGGGTCGACCATATCGATCTTGCCGCCGCCCGCGCCCGCGGTATCACTGTCACCAACACGCCGGGCGTGCTGACCGAGGACACGGCCGATGTGGCGCTGGCGCTGATGCTGGCGGTGCCGCGGCGGATTGCCGAGGGGGACAAGCGGGCCCGCTCGGGTGCGTGGACCGGCTGGTCGCCGACCGGCATGCTTGGTCACCGGATCAATGGCAAGCGCCTTGGCATCATCGGGATGGGGCGGATCGGGTCCGCCGTGGCGCGCCGGGCAAGGGGTTTCGGGCTCAGCATCCATTACCATAACCGCAAACCGGTGCATCCCGAGACCGAGGCCGAGCTTGAGGCGACCTACTGGGAATCGCTGGATCAGATGCTCAGCCGGGTCGATATTGTCTCGGTGAACTGTCCACATACCCCGGCCACCAGCGGATTGCTGAACCGCGAGCGGCTGGAGCTGATGCAGCCATCGGCCTATCTGGTCAACACCTCGCGCGGTGAGGTGGTCGATGAGGCGGCACTTGCCGAGCTTCTGGCAAGCCGCCATATCGCCGGCGCCGGCCTCGATGTCTATGCCGACGAGCCGAACATCACGCCGGCGCTGATGACGTTGCCGAATGTCGTGCTGCTGCCGCATATCGGATCGGCAACGATCGAGGGCCGTCTTGAAATGGGCGACAAGGTGATCATCAATATCCAGACTTTCTGGGATGGCCATGCGCCGCGTGACCGCGTGATCGAGGCGATGCTCTAGGTATAGGACGCTTACGGGACCCAGACTCTTTCGGGTATCAAACGCTCTGGCCGCCGCAGGTGTTGCAGTCATTGCGTCGTGAGGTGCTGATTTCCATGAAACCGCCACCACGCGCATCGAACAGCAGCAGCCGGCCGGTCTGTTTGCCGCCGGTGCCAAGGACCCAGTTCACCGCTTCCAGCGCCTGGAGTGCGCCGATTACGCCGGTAACTGGGCCGAGAATGCCGGCCTCCGAACATCCCGGCGCCTGCTGTGCGTCCGGCATGTCGGGAAACACGCAGCGGAAACAGGGCGAGTCGGGCGTGCCGGTATGGAACAGCGACAGCTGCCCCTCGCTTCGCACGGCGCCGCCAAAGACCAGCGGTGTTCCGGTGCGCCAGGCGGCATCACCAAGAAGATAGCGGGTCGCGACATTGTCCGAACAGTCGATGACAAGATCATGCGATGACAGAAGCTCATCCACATTGTCGACATCAAGACGTTCTCGGCGCGGCGTAATCTCGATGCCGGGGTTCAGCGCGGCGGCGGCGGCGGCGGCGCGCGCGACCTTCGGGGTGCCGATGCTTGCCGTTATGTGCAGGATCTGCCGGTTCAGGTTGGTCAGTTCGACCGTCTCGTCATCCATAATGGTGATGTGACCGACCCCGGCCGCGGCAAGGTAGAAAATCACCGGCGAGCCAAGCCCGCCCGCACCGACAACCAGCATGCGGGCCGCCAGCAACCGTTCCTGACCGTCCTCGCCGACATCCGGCATGATGACCTGACGGGCATAGCGTTCGAGATCCGCATCATTCAGCATCGGCTCATACCCCCGTCGATCCAAATCCGCCATCGCCGCGGTCGGTGGCATCCAGCCTGTCAACGCGCGCAAGCCTTGCCTGAATGACCGGTGCCACAACCATCTGCGCAATCCGCATGCCGCGGCTGACGGTGAAAGGCGACTCGCCAAGATTGATCAGGATGATCTTGACCTCGCCGCGATAGTCACTGTCGATGGTCCCCGGCGCATTGGCAACTGTGACCCCGTGCCGCAAGGCCAGGCCGGAGCGCGGCCTGATCTGTACCTCATGGCCGTCCGGCACCGCCATGGCAAGCCCGGTCGGCACGGCATGCCGCGCCCCGGGCGCGATCACGATATCGGAGTCGATGGCGGCGGCGATATCCATGCCGGCGGCGCCGGGGCTTTCATAGGCGGGAAGTTTCAGATCGCCGAAATGCGGCAGGGTCTGGACGGACAGGGTGACACTCATGCGAACTGCGCCTCGATCCGTGTGACCAGCCTGTCGGCAAGCGCCACTTTTGACATCTGCGGCCACATTTCGGATTCATTGCCGGTGATGAGAGTGGCGCTGTTGTCATCGCTGCCGAAGACCGGTTTGCCGTCGGCGTCGGAAATCATGTTGGCGACAATCCAGTCACATCCCTTGCGCGCCAGCTTCGCCATCGCGGTTTCCTGCAGGTCCGCCGCCTCGGCGGCGAAGCCGACAACAAGCCGTGGCCGGCTGGCATGGGTGGCGAGATGGCGCAGAATGTCCGGGTTTTCGGCAAGCGACAATATTGGCGGCTGGCCATCCCCGGTTTTCTTGATCTTGCCTTCCGGTATGCCGGTGACACGCCAGTCGGCGACAGCAGCAGCGCAGACGGCAAGATCGGCCGGCAGGGCGGCCTCGCAGGCTGACAGCATGTCACGCGCCGTTTCGACCGGCACCATTTCGACATCCTGCGGCGCCGGAATCGCCACTGGCCCGCTGACAAGCGTCACCCGTGCGCCGCGGCTGGCCAGCGCGGCGGCAATGGCGTGGCCCTGCTTGCCGGATGACCGGTTGGCGATGAAGCGGACGGCATCGATCGGCTCGACAGTCGGGCCCGAGGTCACGATGGCGTGGCGGCCGGCAAGCGGGCTGCTTGCTGGCCTGCCGGCGGCAAGGTCAAGATGGTGCAGGGCGGCACTGACAATGGCGTCCGGTTCACTCAGCCTGCCGGTGCCCTCCTCGCCGCAGGCCATATCGCCGGCGGCCGGGCCAACAAACTGCACGTCGCGACCGCGAAGCCGGTTCAGATTGTCCTGCGTCGCCGGATGGGCCCACATCGCCGGGTTCATCGCCGGCGCCATCAGCACCGGCGCGTCGGTCGCCAGCAGGATGGTTGTGGCCAGATCGTCCGCCAGCCCGTTCGCCGCCCGCGCCATCAGATTGGCTGTCGCCGGTGCGACCAGTACGAGATCGGCCTCGCGGGCCAGCCGGATATGGCCCATCTCGGCCTCGTCGGTCAGCGAGAACAGATCGGTGAAGGTCTTGTTCGCTGTCAGGGCGGACAGGCTGAGCGGGGTGACGAATTCCCGGGCGCCGCGGGTCATCACACCGGTGACCGTCACATCGTGATCCTGCAGGCGGCGCGCCACTTCGAGCGCCTTGTAGGCGGCGATGCCGCCGCCCACGACCAGCAGCACGCGGCGGCGAGCTGTGATGTCGGTCTCCTCCGGATCGGCAAGCACAAGGCTTCCCGGGTCGATCTGCCAGCCGCGCGCGCGCAGGGCTTCGCAGACAGGCGCGTGGGCGCGCTGTGGCAGCGCTCCCCTCGCAAGGTAATTGCTGATGGCGCTGGGGCCGACCCCGAGAAGGTCCTGCAACGCCTGCCGCCCGCCAAGCGCGGTGATGATGGCGGAAAGCTCACGGTTTTTCATATTGATTCTCAGTTTGTGAATTTATATGAATTTATGTGAAAACAGCGACAAAGGCAACCGCAAGTGCCAGCATTGCTGTCACAAAGGGCCATGCGCTTTTGCTGGGCATCGGGGCCGGTTCGTGGCGCGTCTCGAATGCGTTCAGGATGCGCGGCAGCCGTGCCATCAGCATCATCGCCTCCTCGAACAGATCCTCGGCCCGTTTGGCCAGGCTTGCCTGGTCCTGCATCCACTGGCTGGCAAGCGGGCGTGCCAGCATCCACATATTGGCCTCTGGGTTCAGCTGGCGCGCCACGCCTTCGGCCATCATCATGGTTTTCTGCAGTAGGTTGAATTGTGGCTGCACGTCGATGGCAAAGCGGCTCGACAGCTGAAAGATCTGCCCGAGAACGGTGCCAAGCGATACATCGCCAAGCGGTTTGCCCATAACCGGCTCGGCGACGGCGCGGATCGATTGCGCGAAGGGCGCCAGCGGCACATTCTCGCCCAGCATGCCGGCATCGGCATGCAGCCGCGCCACCGCGTCATAATCGCGGTCGATCATCGCTGTCAGAAGCCGAGCCAGAAACAGCCGGTCGGCGAAATCCAGATGCCCCATGATGCCGAAATCGATCGGCACCAGCGTGCCATTGGCGGCAATGAAGATATTGCCTGGATGCATGTCGGCATGAAAGAATCCGTCGCGGAACACCTGGTTGAAGAAACAGCGCGCCGCGGTTTCGGTGATCCGTTCGATATCATGACCGGCCGCCGTCAGGGCATCGACATCGTCAATCCGGATTCCCTCGATCCATTCGATCACCAGCATCGCGGTGGTCGTATGTTCGAGATCGACCTGCGGGACATGGATGCCCTCATCCTCCGCCATGTTGTCGGCAAGCTTGCCGGCCGCCGCTGCCTCAAGCCGAAGATCGAGCTCGATATCCGAAATCTGCGTGAACTGGTCCACCGCGGTGACAAGTTTCAGTCGCTGCAGGTTTGGCGCCAGCCATTCAAGAATGCGCGCCAGTGAATAGAACAGCGTGGTGTCGGACTGCATGCGCCGCCTGATCCCGGGCCGCAGCAGTTTCACCGCCACCTGCCGACCATCGACAAGTTCGGCATAATGCACCTGCGCGATCGAGGCCGCCGCCACCGGCACATCGTCAAAGCGGCGGAAGATCTCGGCAAGTGGCCGGCCTGCCTCGCTGGCCACCTGGCGGCGCGCCAGATCGGGCCCGAAGGCTGGCAGGCGATCCTGAAGAAGGCTCAGCGAATGCGCCATCTGTGGCCCGATGAGATCGGCCCGCGTCGACAATGCCTGGCCGAATTTGATGAAGCCGGGGCCAAGCCTGATCAGCGCCTCGGCAAGCGCACTGCCAGCATCAAGCCGCGCGCCGCGCGACCGGATCAACCTGTCGACAAGCGAACAGAGCCGCCGCATCCAGCCCGGCAGCAGCGTGATTTGTGCCATATGACCAAGCGTGCCGGCCCGGCCAAGATGCCAGGCAATCACCGGCAGGCGCAGCATGGCCAGAATGATCTGCCATCCGGACGCGCGCATCAGTCGAGCTTCCATCCTGAATGGATGCAGGCAATGCCGGCCGACATCCGCCGCACCCGCACCTGTGCAAAGCCGGCCCCGGCGAACATGTCGGCCAGAACCTCCGGTGTCGGGAAGGTGCGGATCGATTCCACCAGATAGCGATAGCTGTCGCCATCGCCGGCGACAATCTGACCAAGCCGCGGCAGGACATTGAATGACCAGGAATCATAGACCCGCGCCAGCATCTCGTTGCTCACCTGCGAGAATTCAAGGCACAGGAAGCGTCCCCCCGGCCGCAGAATCCGATGCGCCTCAGCCAGTGCCGCCTCGCGATTGGTGACATTGCGGAGCCCGAAGGCGATGGTCACGACATCGGCGCTGGCGGCCGCGAAGGGCAATGCCTCCGCATTGCCCACACACCAGGTCAGCCGGTCGGCAAGCTTGCCAAGATCGCGCCGCCCGCGCCCGGCCGCCAGCATCGATTCATTGATGTCGGTGACCGCCGCGCTGCCGCCACCGGCTTTCAGGAATCGCAGGCTGATATCGCCGGTACCGCCGGCCAGATCGACAAGATGCTGATAGGGCTGCGGGGCCATCCAGTCGACCATTGCGGCCTTCCACAGCCGGTGCACGCCACCGCTCATCAGATCATTCATGATGTCATAGCGGGTCGCCACCGAATCGAATACATCGCGGACCAGCCCGGCCTTTTCCGTACGGCGTACCGTGCGAAATCCGAAATCGATATTCTCGTCCCCGAAATCAGATGCCGGGGGCGTTTGACGCTGGCTCATGCTGACCGGTCCATAATCTGTCGCGACGGCTCTTCCGTCAGGGGGTTTTCCGGCTATGCTGGCGCCGGATAGAGTTTCGCTTCATGTGATACACGAAAATACGTCTGAAGGACCGAATATAATGTCGCGACCCGCCATCAACCAGACCGACGCCGTAACGGTGCGCCATGCCTGAGCTTCCCGAGGTCGAGACCGTGCGCCGGGCGCTGGTGCCGGCAATGGAGGGGCGCCGTATCAGCAACGCCTATATTGGGCGGCCGGATCTGCGCTGGCCGTTGCCGGACAATCTGGCGGCGCGGCTGACCGGCCGCATGGTGGGGCCACTTTCCAGACGTGGCAAGTTCCTGCTGGTGTCGCTTGACGGTGACGAGACGATGCTGATGCATCTCGGCATGTCGGGGTCGGTGCGGATTCATCACAAAAGGCCCGCCATCGGCAGGCATGATCATATGGTTCTGGAAATGGCAGGGGCGGCCGCGCCGGCCTGGATTGTCTTCAACGACCCGCGCCGGTTTGGCTGGATCGATTTGTTCGGCGACGGCACCCACCCGATGCTGGCCGGCATGGGGCCGGAACCGCTTGGCAATGAATTCTCGGCGGCAACGCTGATGGACGGGCTGGCGGCGCGGCGCGGTCCGGTGAAGACAGCGCTTCTTGATCAGCGACTTGTTGCAGGAATCGGCAATATCTATGCCTGCGAGGCGCTGTTCGGTGCCGGCATATCGCCGCGGCGGCGGAGCTATACCATTCGCCGGCAGCGCGCCGACCGGCTTGCCGCCGCGATCAGGGATGTCCTTGTGCGGGCCATCGAGGATGGTGGCACCAGCCTTCGCGATCATGTCCAGCCCGGCGGTGAAATCGGTTATTTCGTACAGCGTCTGTCGGTCTATGGGCGTGCTGGCGCGCCCTGCCACAGCTGTGGCACCCCCATCCGCAGCCTTGTGCAGTCCGGGCGGAGCAGTTTTTACTGTCCCGGCTGCCAGCGCTGAGGTAGCCTGAGCCGATGTCATACCTGTCCTTGAAATCGATGCCGAATTCCCGCCGCTCGCTGTCAGCGCTGCTTTGCTCCGCACTACTTTTTGCCGCCATCACATTTGCCGCCATCGCATTTGGCGGCTCCGCCCTGCGCGCGCAAAGCCCGCAGCAGCAATGGGTTGGCGACCTGCCGATCATGGCCGGCATGACCATCGAACCGGAGCTCGGTTTCGCCTTTGATTCGCCCGGGGGCCGGATTGTCCTTGTCTTTGCGTCATCATCAACCGACACCGAGGGCGTGTTGGCCTATTATAATGACGCGCTGTCCAGCCTTGGCTGGGTTGGATCCGACGGCAGTTGGGAGCGGGGCGGTGAAAGCCTTGGCCTGGCACAGGTCGACACATCGGTGGGACGCCTATGGCGGATCCGGTTGAGCCCGCGCTGAGGTAGGGTAACAGCGCCTTTTCCGGTGCAAAACCGCTTGACGAAGCTGCGGAAATCAGCGATACACCGCTCCGCAACTGAAATTGACAGGATGGTCCGATGGCCAATCATATTTCTGCCAAGAAGCGGATCCGCCGCAACGCGCGTCGCGCAGCCATCAATGGCGCCCGCATGAGCCGTATCCGCACCTTCGTGAAAAAGGTCGAAGCGGCGATTGACAGTGGCGACGCCGAGGGTGCCCGCACGGCCCTGCGCATCGCGCAGCCGGAAATCCAGCGCGGTGTGACACGCGGCGTCTTGCACCGCAACACCGCCTCGCGCAAGATTTCCCGTCTTGCCGCCCGTGTAAAGGCTGTCGCTGCCTGACGCAGCCGCCCGAATCGCCTGAAATCCAACGCCCGTCCGCTTGCGGCCGGGCGTTTTTCGTTGGTGCCGGCGGTTGGTGCGGTGTCTGCGATGCGTGGCGTGGGCCGGGGTGACAGGTGAACTTGGCTGGTGATGTTGAGATGAAATGTCATGCAACACCGATTCGGGCACTGAAATTTTTCACTTTCATATCCTGTCGCCCGTGCTGAGCGCCGCTGGCTGTCAATAGAAATATCTGCAACAGGCATGGCTTTATTTGCTGTTTGGGCCTTCTGACCATCTTGCGCAGATCGATCGCCAGCAAGTAATGTCGAGCCAAGGTCGCTGACGTCGACCGGCTTGAATATTATTCATGCACAAATATGGTTCATGCATACGGGGGCACGCTGCATGTCAGGCAGACAATATCCAGAGCAGTCTGACAGCAAGCCGATCCAGCCGGACATGCCGGCCACCGATTCAACAGTGGCGACAACGGACAGCGCCGCGGCGGGCGGTGATGCCTGGGAACGGGTGACCATGCGCATGCGCCAGGACATCGGCGAGGCGGCGTGGCGGAACTGGATCAAGCCGCTGCGGGTCAGCCGGCTCGAGGATGGCACGCTGACTCTCGAGGCCAGCTCGATGTTGGCGCGCGAGCGGGTGACCAGCCAGTATGCCGACAGGCTGCGGGTGATTTCCGCGGCCGAGTACGGCACCGTTCGCAAGGTCGAGATCAGCCTTGCCAGCCAGCAGGCACCACGTATGTCGCAGCAGAAGCGCGCGCCATCCACGGCCGGGGCGGCGGCCGGCGCACCACTTGGTGCCGGGCTCGACCCGCGGTACACCTTTGCCAATTTTGTCGTCGGCAAGCCGAACGAGCTGGCCTTCGCGGTCGCCCGCCGGACGGCCGAATCCGCGACCGTCGCCTTCAACCCGCTGTTCCTCTATGGCGGTGTCGGGCTGGGCAAGACACATCTGATGCATGCCATCGCCTGGCATATCCGCGAACAGGATCCCAGCCGGAATGTCGTCTATCTGTCGGCCGAGAAATTCATGTACCGGTTCGTGCAGGCGCTGCGGTTCCGCGATACCATGTCGTTCAAGGAGCAGTTCCGTTCCGTCGACGTGCTGATGATCGACGATGTGCAGTTCATCAGCGGCAAGGATTCAACGCAGGAGGAGTTTTTCCACACCTTCAACGCGCTGGTCGAGGATGGCCGCCAGGTGATTGTGTCGGCCGACAAGTCACCGACCGATCTCGAGGGGCTCGAGGAGCGGCTTCGCTCACGCCTGGGATGGGGCATGGTGGCCGACATCCACCCCGCCGATTACGAATTGCGGCTTGGTATCCTGCAGGCCAAGGCCGAGCGGGCCCGCATTGCCGTACCGGACAAGGTGCTGGAGTTCCTCGCGCACCGGATCTCGAGCAATGTACGTGAACTCGAGGGGGCGCTGACCCGAATC
>Ga0255767_1001308_pt1 | contig 22172 bp, 19 predicted proteins | sample 071ome_24_FD_179967 | JGI IMG/M metagenome (GOLD analysis project Ga0255767, IMG submission 179967) | Coastal salt marsh microbial communities from the Groves Creek Marsh, Skidaway Island, Georgia - 071402CT metaG (version 2) | ecosystem: Environmental > Aquatic > Marine > Intertidal zone > Salt...
GCGAACATCACCTCAAGATTACGACGTTAAACGGGAAGGAAACACCCGATGTCTGAAGCAGTGGCCATCGATCGGCCCGAAGAAGACCGGCAGGAAATCGAGTCCGCCGTCGTCCGTTTCGCGGGCGACTCCGGCGACGGTATGCAGCTGACCGGCAGCCATTTCACCATGACCGCCGCGATCTCCGGCAACGACCTCGCGACCTTCCCGGACTTCCCGGCTGAAATCCGCGCACCTGCCGGCACAACCTTCGGCGTGTCGGCCTTCCAGATCAATTTCGGCGCCCGCAAGATCATGACCTCGGGCGACCAGCTCGACGTGCTGGTCGCGATGAACCCCGCGGCGCTCATCACCAACCTCGCCGACGTGAAGCCGCACGGCATCGTCATCGTCGATACCGGCGCGTTCAACGACCGCAATCTGGCCAAGGCCGGCTATGCGGAGAACCCGCTCGACAACGACAGCCTCGACGGTTACCGCGTCGTAAAGATCGACATGTCGCGACTCACCGTGGAAGCGGTGAAGGAATTCGGCCTTTCCAACAAGGAAGCGCTGCGCTCCAAGAACATGTGGGCGCTGGGCCTCATCTACTGGATGTACGGCCGCAAGCGCGATGCCTCCATCGACTGGCTGAACACCAAGTTCGCCAAGAAGCCGGAAATCGCGGAAGCCAACATCGCCGCGCTGAACGCCGGCCATGCCTTCGGCGAGACGGCGGAGATGCCGGCCGAAGTCGGCACCTTCGAGGTCGAGCGCGCGGCCATCGAGCCGGGCGTGTACCGCACCATCACGGGCGCCGAATCGGTGGCGCTGGGCCTGCTCGCGGGCTCCCAGCTGGCGAACCTGAACATCTCGTTCTGCTCCTATCCGATCACCCCGGCCTCCTCGCTGCTGCACCACCTGGCGCGGATGAAGGAATTCGGCGTGGTGACCTTCCAGGCGGAAGACGAGATCGCCGCGGTTGCCGCCGCGATCGGTTCGTCCTATGCGGGCGCGCTGGGCATCACCTCCAGCTCCGGCCCGGGTATCGCGCTGAAGGGTGAGGCCATCGGCCTGGCCATCGCGACCGAACTGCCGCTGGTCATCGTCAACGCACAGCGCGCGGGACCATCCACCGGCATGCCGACCAAGACCGAGCAGTCGGACCTCTATCAGGCCGTCTATGGCCGCAACGCCGACGCGCCGATGCCGGTGCTGTCCGTGTCCTCGCCGTCCGACGGCTACGAGGTCGCGATCGAGGCGGTGCGCATCGCGACCAAGTACATGACCCCGGTCATGCTGCTGACCGACGGCTACATCACCAACGCCTCGGAGCCGTGGCGCATTCCCGATCCCGACGATCACGAGCGTTTCGACGTGACGTTCCGCACGGATCCGGAGGGCTTCCATCCCTTCGCACGCAACGACGAGACACTGGCGCGCGGCTGGGTGAAGCCGGGCACGCCGGAGCTGATGCACCGGATCGGCGGCATCGAGCGCTCCTACGACACGGGCCACATTTCCTACGACCCGGCCAACCACCAGAAGATGACGGATGTCCGCGCCGCCAAGATCGACGGCATCGCCAACGACATTCCCGAACAGGGTGTCGCGGCGGGCGAGACCTCGGGCAAGCTGGCCATCGTGGGCTGGGGCTCGACCTATGGGCCGATCAACCGCGCGGTCAGCAACATGCGTGACGAAGGCTATGACGTCTCGCACGTCCATCTGCGCCACATCTGGCCGCTGCCGCGCAACCTCAAGGACCTGCTCTCCAACTTCGAGCAGGTCATCGTGGCCGAGATGAACAACGGCCAGTTGCGTACGGTGCTGCGCGCCGAATACCTCGTGCCCGCAGAAGGCCTCAACAAGGTGAACGGCAAGCCGTTCCTGATCGCGGAACTGGAAGACGCCATCCGCGCCCGGTTGGAGAACTAAGATGAACGTCCAGAGCCCCCCGGAAAAGCTCACCGCGCGTGACTACGCGACCGACCAGGAAGTTCGCTGGTGCCCCGGTTGCGGTGACTACGCGATCCTGAAGGGCGTGCAGAACACGCTGGCCCAGCTTGAGGCGGATCCGAAGAACACCGTCTTCGTCTCGGGCATCGGCTGCGCGGCACGTTTCCCCTACTACATGGAAACCTACGGCTTCCACACGATCCACGGCCGCTCACCGGCCGTCGCGACGGGCGTGAAGCTGTCCAACCCGGAACTCGACGTCTGGGTGGTCGGCGGCGACGGCGACATGCTGTCGATCGGTGGCAACCACACGATGCACGCCATCCGGCGCAACGTCGATCTGCAGATCCTGCTGTTCAACAACCAAATCTACGGCCTGACCAAGGGACAGTACTCCCCGACCTCGAAGGTCGGCACGCGCTCGCCCTCCTCGCCGCTGGGTTCCGTGGACAGCCCCGTCTCGGCCGCGCAGTTCGCGCTGGGCGTCGGCGGCAAGTTCGTCGCCCGCTCCTCGGACATCCTGCAGAAGCATCTGCCGGAAGTCCTCAAGCGCGCCTACGCCCACAAGGGCGCGTCCTTCGTGGAAATCTTCCAGAACTGCATCGTCTATAACGACGGCGCCTTCAAGCACTTCACCGAGAAGGCCGTGCAGGACGACATGCAGATTCATGTCGAGCACGGCCAGCCGCTGCGCTACGGCAAGGATGGCGAGAAGGGCCTGGTCATCAACAAGGACAAGATGCGCCTGGAAGCGGTTGTCATCGGCGAGAACGGCGTAACGGAAGACGACATCGCCGTGCATGACGAGACCAACCGGTCGTTGGCCATGATGCTGGCCCAGATGGACCCGCCGACCATGCCGGTGGCGCTGGGTGTCCTCTATTGCGAGGAAGCCCCGACCTATGAGGTCTCGGTCCACGCCCAGATCGAGCAGGCCCGCAAGGCCTCCGGCGAAGGCGACCTGAAGAAGCTGCTGCATCGCGGCCAGACCTGGACGGTCGAGTAAACAACGTCCGCAAAACCAAATAGCACCCGCGCGCCTGCGACCGAGTGGCGCGCGGGCTTGCACCCCGCGCCGACGCGGGACAGATTCCGGCCCGAACGGAGCCGGAACCGATGACTGCCCTTTCCACCGCATCTGCTACCGAAGCTGACACCCGCCGCCGCCCACCGCGCGCGGTCGGTTACTGGCTTCTGGCCTGCGCCGGCATGGTCTTCGCCATGGTTGTCATCGGCGGCATTACCCGGCTGACCGGCTCAGGCCTGTCGATGGTGGAATGGCGGCCCGTTTTCGGTTTCCTGCCGCCGCTGTCCCATGACGCGTGGCAGCGCGTGTTCGATCTCTACCGGGCAACGCCGCAGTATCTCGAGGTCAACCGGGGCATGTCGCTCGCGGAGTTCCAGGCGATCTTCTGGTGGGAGTACTTCCACCGGGTGTGGGGCCGCGTCATCGGTGTGGTGTTTTTCGTGCCTTTCGTCTGGTTCCTGCTGCGCGGCCATATCCACGGCCCGCTGGCGGTGAAGCTCGCGGGCCTGTTCCTGCTCGGTGGCGCCCAGGGTGCCATGGGATGGTACATGGTCATGAGCGGGCTGGTGGATGTTCCCGAGGTCAGCCAGTACCGGCTGGCCGCCCACCTGTCGCTCGCCTTCCTGATCCAGGCACTGCTGGTCTGGACGGCGTTGTCCGTGCTGGTGCCCGAGCGCATGGCCATACCGGATACGAATTCCCGCAAGACCCGCAAGCTCGCCGTCGCGGTACTCCACCTCGTGGCGTTGACCGTATTGTCCGGAGCGTTCGTCGCCGGCACCGATGCGGGCTTCATCTTCAACACCTTCCCGCTGATGGACGGACAGATTGTGCCGCCCGGCTATTTCGACAGCCCGCTCGCGCCGTTCGAGGACCACGCCACGATCCAGTTCCATCACCGCGTGCTGGCGCTGGTGACCTTCGCCACCATCATGTGGCTGTGGTGGCGCTCGCGCTGGCTGGCGCTGGTCCCGCGCGCACGCACCGCGATCAACCTGCTGGGGCTCGCCGGGCTCGTGCAGGTGATCCTCGGCATCACGACCCTGCTGCTGGTCGTCCCGGTCCATCTCGGCGCGACCCATCAGGCCGGCGCGGTGATCGTGTTCTCGCTCGCCGTCTGGTTCGTCTATGAGATGCGCCAGCCCCGCCCCCGCTGACGGCCCAAAAGAAAACGGCGGGAACCGGAGTTCCCGCCGCTGTCTTTTGGATCGGCGCTTTCCTAGCCGATCAGGCCGTTGTCCTCACGCTGGATGGCGATGATCGAGGAGCGCGGAACGGCGTTCCCGCCATCCGGCCAGTGGCTCGTGCCGCCGTCCTCGCCCGGATGCTGCACACCGACGAACAAGGTGCGGCGGTCGGCCGACCAGGTGATCCCCGTGATCTCGGCTTCCCGCGGACCGACGAGGAAGCGTCGAATCTCACCGGTTTCCGGATCGCCGACCAGCATCTGGTTGTTGCCCATCCCCGCGAAGTCCTTGGCGTTCGAGTAGTTACCATCGGTCAGGATGAACAGCATGCCCGTCTCGGCGAAGGCCAGCCCATCGGGCGAGTTGAACATGTTGTCCCTGGTGACGTTGGACGAACCCGCATAGGCATCGCTGTGGACGGCGGGGTTTCCGGCCACCACGAACAGATCCCAGTCGAAGCCCGGCGCGGTGTGGTCGCCACTGGCGGGCCGCCAGCGCACGATCTGGCCATAGTTGTTCTTGGCGCGCGGGTTCGGACCGCCGACCGGCGTCTCGTCACCCCCGGCATTGGTCTTCACGCCGCGGTTCTTGTTGTTGGTCAGGCAGCAATAGGTCTCGGCCTTGAGCGGGTTGGACGACACCCATTCCGGCCGGTCCATCGTCGTGGCACCCACCGCCGAGGCAGCCTGGCGAGTGTGGATGGCGATCTCAGCCGCCGAGGCCATACCGGTGGTCTCCGGCGTCAGCGCGATCCACTCGCCCTTTCCGCCGTCAGCGAACTTCGCGACATACAGCGTGCCGGTTTCCAGCAGGTCGGCATTGTCACCGCCCTCAGCATAGACACCCTCGCTGACGAACTTGTAGAGGAACTCGCCGCGCTCATCGTCACCCAGATAGACAACCACCTTGCCGTTGGCGGCGATGACCAGTTCCGCGTTCTCGTGCTTGAAGCGGCCCAGCGCGGTGCGCTTCTTCGGCGTCGCCGTCGGGTCGAACGGATCAATCTCGACGATATAGCCGAAGCGGTTGGGTTCGTTCGGGTGCTTCGAGATGTCGAAGCGCTCGTCGCCGACGATCCAGTTGTACTTGGACGCCTTCACATCCACGCCGTAGCGCGCGAACTCGGCAGGTGCCTGAAAGTTTTCGTCGCTGGACGTGAAATAGTCGTCGAAGTTCTCCTCGCAGGTCAGGTAGGTGCCCCACGGGGTGCGGCCGTTGCCGCAGTTGTTCCAGGTGCCGTTCGCGGTCGTGCCGGACGGGTCGGCGGCGGTTTTCAGCAGGTCATGGCCGCGCGCGGGGCCGGTGATCTCCATGACGGTGTCGGCCGTGATCTTCCGGTTGTAGGGCGAGTCCTTCACCACCGACCAGCGGCCGCCCTCCTCGGCGATCTCGAACACGCTCACGCCATGCGCGGCCTTGCTCTTGCGCACATCTTCCGCGTTCTCCGCCTTCTTCGAGGCGCGGTTGCCGTGGATGATATCGACGTTGACGTATTCGTTGTTGGCCGCGAGCACGTTGCGCCCGGCGATGGTGAACAGCGCCATGCCGTCGTTGTTGTCGCCGAAGGCCCGCTCCTGGCTGGCGCCATTGCCCCGGCTGGCCTGATCGAAGGCCACACCGTCCGACCAAAGCGGGTCGCCCCAGCTCACAAGCGTGCTCCACTTGTAGCCCTTCGGCACCGTGACGGTGTCGAGCGTATTGGCCGCGACGGCTTCGAACCCGAAACGGTCGCCATGCGCCAGGGCCACCGGCGTCAGCGCGGAAGTGCCCAGCACAAAGGCGCCGGCCCCGAAGGCCGCGCTCTCGCCCAGGAAGCCGCGCCGCGACATCGCGCGCGCGATCGCCTTGTCGGCGAGGTTGTCGAAATCGGTCTGTTCCTGCTGGCACCGGGGCGTTCTGGAGATATGATTCACGTCACATTTCTCAATCTGGATGGATCATGCGGGCGTTTCATCATCTTCACCACCCGCGCTTCCGGGACGCTAGGCTTGTCACGTTTCAGACCAATGTCCGGTGTGTGACGGAGGTATCAAACCGGGCGTTCGCACAGAAAAAAACGGCAGGCCGCTCTGGCGATCCTGCCGTTCTGATCGGGCCGCCGTCTGTTGGAGGGCGTGTTGGCGGCCTGGGAGGTGGACTGTCGTCCGCCGGCGTCAGCGGTTTGACCCGCGTTCCCCGGTAGCCCCGTTCCTAAAGGTGCGGCAAGTCGCAGGGGTGTCGAGTCGGTGACATTTGCGTGACGATCCCCCGAAGCTGGGGACAGAACGGGTCAGACATCAGCTTTGATCGACTTGTAGGCCTCCAGCGCCCGCGTCCGCGCTGCGCCGTGATCGACAATGGGCGCCGGGTAGGTGTCGCCCGGCGTCACCCCGGCGTCAGAAAGCACGGCGTCCGGCGCGTCCCAGGGCCTGTGGATGTACTTCTTCGGCAAGTCCACGAGTTCGGGCACCCAGCGGCGGACATAGTCTCCGTCCGGATCGAACTTTTCGCCCTGAGAGACCGGGTTGAAGATGCGGAAGAACGGCGCCGCGTCCGCCCCGGACCCGGCCACCCACTGCCAGTTGCCCGCGTTGTTCGCGGGATCGGCATCGACCAGCGTGTCCCAGAACCAGGCCTCGCCTTCGCGCCAGTCCACCAGCAAATCCTTGATCAGGAAGGACGCAACGATCATCCGCACCCGGTTGTGCATCCAGCCGGTGTGCCAAAGCTCGCGCATCCCGGCATCCACGATGGGATAACCGGTCCGCCCCTTCTGCCATGCGGCAAGCCCGTCGGGATTGTCGCGCCACGGGAAGCCGTCGAACTGGCTCTTCCAGTTCTGCGTCGCGATCTCGGGGAAATGGAACAGCAGGTGATGGTTGAAATCGCGCCAGGCCAGCTCGCGCAGCAGGCTTTCCGCGCCCTTCGCGCGCGCCCCGCCCTCATCGAACAGCTTCGCCGCCGCCCGCCAGACCTGATGCGGGGAAATCTCACCCCAGTAGAGATGCGGCGAAAGGCGCGAGGTACCACGCCGGTCCGGCCGGTCGCGGTCCTCCGGATAGTCCGCGACGCCGTCGCCGAGGAATTGCACCAGCCGGCCCCGCGCCGCGTCCTCGCCGGCCGACCAGTCCTCCCGCAGCCCGCCGGCCCAGTCGGGCGACGTCGGCAGAAGCTTCCAGTCCGCGAGGTCATCGCCCGGGATATCCGGGCCGCCCGTCAGCGTCTCCGGGATCACCGGTGAATCGGGCACGCGGTAGAGCTCGCGCAGCCGACGCCAGAACGGCGTGAAGACCTTGTAGGGCTCGCCCTGCCCCGTCTCGATCCGCCAGGGCTCCAGCAGCAGCGAACCGTTGAAACTCTCAACGGCGAGCCCGTCCGCCTTCAGCCAGTCCTTGATCTCCGTGTCGCGTTCGACCGCACCTTTCGTGTAGCAGCGGTTCCAGTGAACAGTCCCGGCACCGGAGGCCGCGATCACCTCGTCGAGGACGGTAGAGGCCTTTCCCTTTCGCAGCACCAGACGCACGCCGCGCGCGGCAAGGCCGTCCGCCAGCGATTCTAGGCTGTTGTGGAGCCACCAGCGCGCCGCTCCGCCAATCGGGCGTATCCCGGGCGTTTCTTCATCGAGGATATAGAGCGCCAGAATGGGCCGGCCGGATTCCACGGCGGCGGCGAGCGCCGGGTTGTCGGCAATTCTCAAATCCTGGCGGAACCAGACGATGGCGGGTGCGGTATCGGACATGAACGGGGCTTTGTGTGACGGTTAGATCTTCTACGTCACGCAGCGCGTTTCGGATCGGGGACCAGCGCATCCCGCCGAAAGGCAAAGAGGCCGCTCCGCCCGATCATGAAGGCCTGGAAGTCGCCGCGCAGCAGCCCGCTGATGGCGTCGTCGCGGACGTTCAGCCCGCCGGTGAAGGCGCCGAAAGCGGGCAGGATCAGGAGTCGCCCGTCGGTCGCGAAGCACTTGCCGCTGATCCGCCGCCCGCGCACCCGCACGATGGCCTTGGGGTGATAGTGGCCGATCACTTCGCCCGCCGGAATCGCGGCCTCTGGGCCGCTCACCACGTCATGGCGCAGCACGATATCGCCCACCCGCAGTTCTTCAGCGACCTCTCCGCCATACTGTTCCGGCGGCGCGGGATCGTGATTGCCCGCGATCCAGACCCAGCAGGTCGCGGCCACCATGCGGGCGAGGCGGTTGTGGTCGCTCTCCGCCATCCGGGCGTCCCCGGCCAGATCGTGCAGCGTGTCGCCGAGGCAGATGACACGCTTCGGCGCGATGCGGCGGATCACCTTCTCCAGCCGCCGCAGGGTCTCCGCCGTGTCATAGGGCGGCAGCAGGGCCCGCCCGCGCTCGGCAAAGGCCGAGCCCTTCTCGAAATGCAGATCGGAGACCAGCAGATCGCCCGTCGCCGGTAGCCACGCCGCGCCGGAATGATCGAGCACGACGGTCTGCCCCGCAATCGTGACGGGGATGGTGGTGCGGGCGGTGGAGGTGTCACGCGGCATCGAAACCGAACTCACGGGTGCCCGGGTTGTCCATGGCCTCATGGATCAGGTCGTCGGCGGATTCGCCCAGCAGCTCGTCCAGCGCCGCGCCATAGACGGCCTCTCGCCCGATTTCCAGCAGCACCGGCACCGCCAGCGGCGAGACCCGGTCGAGGTGGCGGTGGGTGATCCGGCCCTTCACGCGCGCCAGCATGTCGGCCAGGCGGCGCACATCGGTCAGGCCCGAGGCGGCATCGGCGCGGGTCGCACGCAGCAGCACATGGTTGGGCTCGTGGGTGCGCAGCACGTCATAGATCAGGTCGGAATTGAAGGTGACCTGCTTGCGGGACTTCTCCTCACCGGGATGGCGGCGCTGGATCAGCCCCGCGATGACCGCGACGTTCCTGAACGTGCGCTTGAGCAGGGATGAATCGGCCATCCATGCCTCGAGGTCATCGCCCAGCATGTCCTCGTCGAACAGCGCGTCGAGGTCGGCGTCCTCCGCCGAGCGCGTGCTCCACACGCCCAGCACATAGTCGGTTGCAACAAAGCCCAGCGGATTGAGGCCCGCGCGCTCCATGCGCCGGGTGAGCAGCATGCCCAGCGTCTGGTGGGCGTTCCGCCCCTCGAATGTGTAGGCGACCAGATAGTGCTTCCTGTTGCGCGGAAAGGTCTCCACCAGAAGCCCCTCGCGCGAGGGAAGCAGCGAGCGCCAGCGCTGTACGTCGAGCCATTCGCGCACCTGTTCGGGTAGATCGGCCCAGCGCGCCGGATCGGACAGGATGGCACGCACCCGGTCCGCCAGATGGGTCGAAAGCGGCAGCCGGCCGCCGGCATAGGCCGGCACCGCCGGAGCATCCCCCTGCCCCGGCCGGGTGATGACGCTGGTCTCGTGCACCTCGACGAACTCCAGCAGGCGGCCCGCGAAGACAAATGTATCGCCTTCGACGAGATGGTTGACGAAGCCCTCCTCCACCTCGCCAAGCACCCGCCCACGGCCCTGGCGCACCTTCAGCGTCGGCGCTTCGACGATGGTGCCCACATTCATGCGGTAGTCGCGCACCGCCGTCTGGGACGCGATCTCGTAGAGCCCCGAGGACGTGCGGAACAGACGCTGGAAGCGCTTGTAGCCGCCCAGCGCATAGCCGCCGGTGGCGACAAACTCGAACACATCGTCGAAATCCTCGCGCGGCAACTCGGCATAGGGCCCAGCCGTGCGAACCTGCGCATAGAGCGCATCGTGGTCCACCGGCCCGGCACAGGCACAGCCGAGGATGTGCTGGGCCAGCACGTCGAGCCCGCCGGGCCGCGCGGGGATGCCGTCCAGCGTATGTTCCCGGATCGCGTCCAGCGCGGCACGGCATTCCAGCACCTCGAACCGGTTGGCGGGGACCAGAACAGCCTCACTGGGGCTGTCGATGCGGTGATTGGCGCGGCCGATCCGCTGAAGCAGCCGGGTCGCACCCTTCGGCGCGCCGATCTGGATGACGAGGTCCACAGCCGCCCAGTCCACGCCCAGGTCGAGCGAGGAGGTGGCGACGACCGCATCGAGGTCACCGCGCACCATCGCGGCCTCCACCTTGCGGCGCTGTTCCACCGCGAGGCTGCCGTGATGGAGCGCGATGCGCAGCCCGTCCTCATTGAGCCGCCAGAGTTCCTGAAAGACGATCTCGGCCTGGGCGCGGGTGTTCACGAAGAGCAGCGTCGTCCCGCCGCGTTTGAGCAGGCCGTAGATTTCCGGCACCGCATGGGCGCCCATATGGCCCGACCACGGCATCCGTGCGCCCGACTGCAGGACATCGACCTTCGGCTCCGCCCCCGCCTCGCCCAAAACGAGGCGCACGTCCTTCGCATCGCGGGTCGGCGAAATCCAGCGGCGCAGCCGGTCCGGTTCGGCCACCGTCGCGGACAGGCCGACACGGCGCATGTCGGGCGCCAGCGCCTGCAGCCGCGACAGGCCGAGCGCCAGAAGGTCGCCGCGCTTGTTGTCCTCGATCGCGTGCAGCTCATCGACGATTACGCAGCGCAGGTGCGCGAAGATTTCCGGCGCGTCCTCATAGGACAACATCAGCGCGAGGCTTTCCGGCGTGGTCATCAGCATCTGCGGCGGGTCGCGGCGCTGGCGCGCGCGCTTCGCCTGGGGCGTGTCGCCGGTGCGGGTCTCGGCCCGGATCGCCAGCCCCATCTCGGCAATCGGTATGTCGAGGTTGCGCTGGATATCGACGGCCAGCGCTTTCAGCGGTGAGATGTAGAGGGTGTGCAGGCCTTGGGTGGACTCCCCGGCCTCGATCAGCTCAACGAGGCTCGGCAGGAATCCCGCCAGCGTCTTGCCGCCACCGGTCGGCGCGATCAGGAGGGTCGAGTCACCGGCCCGTGCCGCCTCCAGCATCGCCAGCTGGTGAGCGTGCGGAGACCAGCCGCGCTCGGCGAACCAGCCGGAGAGGGCCTGCGGGAGTGCCGCAGTCACGCGGCGTCGATGGCGCGGCGCAACTCGTCCAGCCGGGCCTCCAGGGCTTCCGGCATGTAGGGCTCCGCCGGGGCCACGCCCCAGACCGGCTTCGGCCAGGCCACGTCGTCGGTGAAGCGGGCGATCACATGGATATGAAGCTGCGGGACCATGTTGCCCAGCGCGGCCACGTTGATCTTGTCGGGCTTGTACAGCGCCGTCAGCACGCGGCTGGCCTTCACGATCTCGTCGTTCGCCACGGCAAGGTCGTCCGGCGACAGGTTGTGATAGTCGCGCAGGCCCGCCCGGCGCGGCACCAGGATCAGCCAGGGGAAATTCGCATCGTTCATCAGCAGGACGCGGCAGAGCGGAGCATCGGTGACGAAGGCTGTATCGGCGGCAAGCTGGGTATGCAGTTCAAATCCGGACATGGGCCAACTCTAGCGTCCCGGCGCGCGCGGGTGAAATCACGACGCAGGCAACAAAACGTTCACGGCAGAAGGACGCCCGCCCCCGTCATCCGGCCCGATCGCAGGTCATCGAGGGCGATGTTGGCGTCCGCCAGCGGATAGGTATGGATTTCCGTCTGCACCGGCACCCGCGGGGCCAGCGCGAGGAACTCGTCCCCGTCGCGCCGGGTCAGGTTGGCGACGGAGACCACCGTGCGTTCACCCCACAGGATGTCGTAGGGGAAGGACGGGATATCGCTCATGTGGATGCCCGCGCAGACCACGATGCCGCCCTTGCGCACCGCGCGCAGCCCGGCGGGCACCAGCGCGCCGACCGGGGCGAACAGCAGGGCGGCATCCAGTTCCTCGGGCGGCGACGCGTCGGAATCTCCCGCCCAGACCGCACCGAGGCGGCGGGCGAAATCCTGTCCCACCGTGTCGCCGGATCGGGTGAAGGCGAAGACCTCGCGGCCTTCGTAGCGGGCGACCTGGGCGACGATATGGGCCGCCGCGCCGAACCCGTAGATGCCGAGACGGCGCGCATCGCCCGCCATGCGCAGCGCGCGGTGCCCGATCAGCCCAGCGCAAAGCAACGGCGCGGCCTCGGCGTCCGACAGTCCGCCTTCCAGAGGAAAAACATAGTGCGCATCGGCGCAAGCCAGTTCGGCATAGCCGCCGTCGATGGTGTAGCCGGTGAAACCGGGTGTATCGCAAAGGTTCTCGCGGGCATGGGTGCAGTAGAAGCAGTGCCCGCAGGTGTGGCCCAGCCACGGCACGCCGACCCGCTGGCCCGGCGTGAAGCCCGTCACGTCCGCGCCTGTCGCCACCACCTCACCCACGATCTCGTGTCCCGGCACCAGCGGCAGCTTTGGCTGGGTCAGTTCGCCATCCACGATGTGCAGATCGGTGCGGCAGACCCCGCAGGCCCGCACGGCGATCAACACATCGCCCGGCCCCGGCTCCGGGTCGGGCAGATCGCGTTCGACGAGGGGTTCGCCGGGATGTTCGAGGACCATTGCGCGCATGCCCCTATTTTGCGGCGCGCGGGCGGGGCTGTCATCCGTGCGCGAATACGCCAGTATCGGCCCCACATACGGGAACGGAGTGAACGCGATGAAGGCTGTCTGGTACGAGGCGCTGGGCCCCGCCGACGAGGTGCTCACCTTTGGCGAGATGGACACGCCCGAGGCCGGGCCGGGCGAAGTGCGGGTGAAACTCGAATCCTCCGGCGTGAATCCGGCGGATGTGAAGCGCCGCGGGCTCGGCACCTACGGCATGGAGTATCCGCGCATCATCCCCAACAGCGACGGGGCCGGCGTCGTCGATCAGGTCGGCGACGAGGCGGACAAATCGCTGCTGGGAAAACGCGTCTGGCTGTTCAACGGCCAGCGCGGCGGGCGGGCCTTCGGAACGGCGGCGGAGTATATCGCGCTCGATTCGTGGCTGGTCGCGCCGCTTCCCGATGACGTCAGCTTCGCCGCGGGGGCCTGCCTCGGTATCCCCTGTATGACCGCGCATTTCAACGTGTTCTCCGACGGCCCGGTCGAGGGAAAGACCGTGCTGGTGACCGGCGGCGCGGGGGCGGTCGGCCACTACGCCGTGCAGTGGGCCCGGCGCGGCGATGCGACGGTCATCGCCACTGTGAGTTCCGACGAAAAAGCCGCCCACGCGAAAGCCGGCGGCGCACACCACACAGTGAACTACCGCGATGACGACGCCGCCACGCAAATCATGGACCTGACCGGCGGCGCGGGCGTGGACCGGGTTATCGAGGTGGACCTGTCCGGCAACCTCGATCTCACGACCAGGGTGCTGGCGAACAACGGGATGATCTCGGTCTATTACTCCAGCGGCGACCCGAAGAACGCCTTCTTCCCCCTCGCCCTCAAGAACGCCGTGGTCCGCTTCATGATACTGCACAGCGTGCCGCGCGCAGCCATCGACCGCGCGCGGGCCGATATCGCCGACTGGCTGGCCGAGGGCGGCGCGATGCACACGGTCGCGGCCACCTTCCCGCTGGCCCGGACAGCCGCGGCTCACAAGTTCGTGGAAAGCGGCAGCAAGCTGGGCACCGTCGTGGTGGAACCGGGGATGTAGCGGACCATGAACATAAAACCCTTCGAATGGGCCGTGCTGGGCGTCACGCTGGCCTACACCGCCGTCTTCGGCGCGATCTTCATCGCCAGCGGCAATGCCGAATTCGTCTGGTATGTGGTCACGCTGCTGATCCTGGTCGGCATCGTCGCCGTCGGCCAGCGAAAGGCCGCCTTCCCGCCCGCAATCCTGTGGGCGCTGTCGCTCTGGGGGCTGATCCACATGGCGGGCGGCGGGGTGCCGGTGAACGGCAGCGTGCTTTACGCCTATGTGGTCCTGCCGCTAACCGGCAGCGGCGAGTTCGTGTTCCTGAAATACGACCAGATCGTCCACTTCTACGGGTTCGGCGTAACCGCCTGGCTGCTGTGGCACCTGCTGCGCCGGCATTTCCCGGTGATGGCGGGCAGCGCCAGCCTGTTCGTGTTTCCGGTCCTCGGCGCGATGGGCCTCGGTGCGGCCAACGAGATGATCGAGTTCGCCGCTGTCGTGGCGTTCCCCGACACCAATGTCGGCGGTTATGTGAACACGGCACTGGACCTGGTGTTCAACACCGCCGGAGCGCTGACGGCGATGGTGCTGGTGCGCCTCTTCGCTGGAAAGCCTCATCCTCCTGCCTGCGCGAAGCCGTAGCGGCTCCGCTCCGGCGAAGGCAGGTCGTCAGGCTCAGGATGAGGAAACCACAAACATCCTCACACTGAGCTTGTCGAAGTGCGAGGATGCCGCTCAGCCGTCCGGCGGGTCGCGCCGCAGCGCCTTGGTCCGGCCGCGCCGGGCCTTGGAGGTCAGGCGGCGCTCCTTGGAGGCGCGGGTCGGTCGGGTTTCCTTGCGCGGGCGTGGCGGGGTCGCCGCACGCCGGATCAGTTCCGCCAGACGCTCGCGCGCATCGGCGCGGTTGCGCTCCTGGGTCCGGAACCGCTCGGCCCGGATCAGCACTTCCCCATCCTTGGTCATCCGGCTCCCGGCAATCCGGCGCAGACGCGCGAAAACATCTCCCGAAATCGCCGTCGAGTTCTTCGCGTCGAAGCGCAGCTCCACCGCCGTCGAGACCTTGTTGACGTTCTGGCCGCCCGGCCCCGACGCGCGCACGAAGCTCTCCGCGAGTTCGCCCGCGGGCACAACAAGGGTGCGCGTGATGGACAGATCCTCGGACATGACGGTCGGCTCGTTGCGGCAAATCGGCGCCCGGCGGAAATCGGGACAGTTCCCCTTACCATTTTGTGACGCGCTGTGGCATAAGCGGGGCGGTGGGAGGCTCCTGGGGCAGGGCGCAAAAGATGCACGCATCCTTCTTGGAGGTCAGTCTTGAGCATTGTTTCATCGGGGGCGCGCGACGCCATCACGGGCGACGGTCGCGAGCGTGGGGCAATTGCCCACGCAATAACTTACCTGCTTTGGCCCGCCATCCTGGCGTCCTGTATCTACGCGACCTGGCGCGGCCTCGAGGCCGGCCACGCAGCGCTCTATTTCAACGTCACCTATGTGTGCCTGGCGCTGACGCTGTTCGCGCTGGAGCGGGTCATGCCCCATGAGCGCAACTGGCTGAAGAATGACGGCCAGATGCCCGCCGACCTGGCGCACACGCTGCTGAACAAGGGCTTTGCGCAGGTCCTCGTCGTGGTCGGCGTTGCTGTCGGGATCGCCGAGGCGGCGGCTTCAAAGGGCGGCGATCTGTGGCCGAGCGAGTGGCCACTGGCCCTGCAGATCATCCTCGGCCTGCTGATCGCCGAGGCCGGGCTCTACACGGCCCACCGGCTGGGCCATGAATGGCCGCTGTTGTGGCGTTTCCATGCTGTCCACCACAGCGCGCCGCGCCTGTGGTTCTTCAATACGGGCCGGTTCCACCTGGTCGATACGGTCACCAGCATCCTGCTGAGCCAGCCGCTGCTGTTTCTCGCAGGCGCGCCGTCGGACATCTTCATCTGGGTGACCTCGATCACCGCCTTCATCGGCATGCTGACCCACTGCAATGTGGAGATGCGCTTCGGGGTTCTGAACTACATCTTCAACACGCCCGCCGTGCACCGCTGGCACCATTCGCGCATCCCGGAAGAGGGCAACACGAATTACGGCGAGAACCTGATGCTGTACGACGTGCTGCTGCGGACCTTCTACCTGCCGAAGCGCCGCCCGCCGACGAACATCGGCATCGACCAGCCGATGCCGGCGAATTTCACTGGCCAGCTCGCCCAGCCCTTCCGCAACACACAGCCTGCACTGCCTGCTGAGTAGCGCCTGCGCGCGCTCTATCGCGCGTCGTGGAAGATCACCCCGAGGGTCGTGCGCGTGCCCGTGTGCAGGCGGCTGACACCATGCCGGGCCGTCGCGCGATAGAAACCGCGCGTGCCCGCAACGGGACGGTTGCGGACCGGAAACACCACCCCGTCGCCGCGTGACAGCGGCACGACTTCTACCCGGCTCTGCTGGCGGGGCCGTAGCGCAACAGCAGCGGCGTGGGCCGTGTCTGGCCGCGCGCATGGCACTGGCCGAGATAGGTTTCGAGGTCCGCCGGATAGCGCCGCGCATCGCCAAGCTTCACGTTCCAGTCATTGGCGATGGGCGCGAGCGGCGGATAGAGCACCGTTCGAAGCGCTTCCACGACGTCCGGCAGCGGATAGGCGAAATACCGGTACTCTCCCTGCCCGAAGCCGTGCCGGGCCATGACGACACGGCTGCGGAAGCCGCCTTCGCCGTCATAGAGCTTCGCCAGCGCCGCGCAGCCGCGCGCACCCAGGAGCCCCGGAAGGGTCGCGTAGCCAGTCTCACTGATGGCTTGTGACAGCGTTTCGGGCTCGGGGGAGGAAATGGCGCTCATGCCGCCTTGTCCCTGAAGCGAACTCAGGCGGCCACCCGGTTCTTGCGGACAAAGCCGAACATCATCCAGACGAAGGCCAGCGCCTGCAGGGCGAGCGCGAAACCAAACGCCGCCCGGTACCCCGCCACGGCATAACCGCCAACGGCATCGACCGGCCAGATGTTGATGATCTCCCCCATTCCCCATTGCAAGGCGAACGCCATGGCGAAGATCAGCAGGTTCTGGGCCGTATTGGCACGCCCGGCGAGTTCGTTGGAGAACATCCGCGCCAGCACGGCGAAGGCCAGAACACCCGTCGTCCCGAAGGCGCCGAAAACGAACCATAGAACAACCGGCGCGCCCGCCCATCCGGCAATCACGACCAACTGGACGACCATGAACCCGAACATGCCTGCGGCGGCGACAACCATGGGCTCCACGCCGCGCCGCGCCAGCCGTTCGGCGGCGAGCCCGGCACCGATGTTGCCCACGATAAACCCGGCGGCACCGGCCAGAAGGACAAAACTGAGTGTCGTCGAATCCAGCCCCGCAACGTCGCGCAGCCAGGGGCCCGCCCACAATGTCTGGATGGCCAGGAAACTGCCTTGCGAGAACGCGGCCATCGGCGCGATCTGCCAGAAGGCCCGACTGGCATAGACGCCGCGCAGCCCCCCGATACGCTCAGACAGGGGCGCCGCGGATCCGGCCCGCTCGCGCTCCGGGACGACAAAAAGGATCAGCGCCGCAACCAGCGCCGTCGCGATGGACAGCCCGACGAAAGCGCCGCGCCATCCGACCTCGGCCACCAGTGCCTCGGTCGGGGCTGTCGCCACCATCGCGCCCAGCCCACCGAAGGCAACAACGAGGCCGTTCATCAGCGGCAGGCGGTCGGCCGGGAACCACTCGCTCATCGCCTTGAACGAACCCATCAGGCACGCCGCAACCCCCAAGCCGATCAGCGCCCGGCCCGCCACAAGGCTCCATAGCCCCTCGCCCAGTGAGAACACGAACGCGCCCGCCGCCGCGATCACCAGCAGCACGGTCTCCACACGGCGCGGGCCGTGACTGTCCAGATAGACGCCGACCGGAATCTGGGCGAGCGCGAAGGTGATGAAATAGGCGCTCGACAGCAGGCCCAGTTCGCCCGCGCTCAGGCCGACCTCGGTCACCAGCTCGTCGCCGATGACCGCATTCACCGTCCGGTAGAGATAGGACAGGAAATAGCCTGACGCGAAGGGCAGGAAAACCACCGCCATTAGGCGGAGCAGCGAGGGAGCCGGTTGTTGCATGGCTTTGGTGCCGGAATGCCGTGGCAACGGCGTCTATCGGCCCCGGAACTTCGGCTTCTCGCGCGCCTTGAAGGCGTTGTAGCCGGCCATGTAGTCCTCGGAATCCGCGTAGTCGAACTGGCCTTCCAGTTCCGCGCGTGACAGCGGGCGCGGGTCAAGCACCCGGCGAATGGCGGCACGGTGATAGCGGTGGGCCAGCGGCGCACCGTCGGCAATGCGGCGCGCGGCCTCCATCACCTCGTCTTCCAGCTTGTCGTCAGGCACGACCCGGGTGACCAGGTTCTTCGTGAAGGCCTCGTCCGCCCCGAAGATGCGGCCCTCGAGCAGCACTTCACTGGCAACGGCCGGGCCGCCCGCCTCCACCAGATACTGGACGAGGTGGTAGCCGAGGAACAGGCCGAGATTCTTGGCCGGCACCCCGAAACGGCCGGACTCGCCGGTGATCCGCAGGTCGCAGGCGAGCGCCAGCTCGAACGCCCCGCCGACGCAGAAGCCGTGGATCATCGCGATGATCGGCACCCTGCAGTCGCGCGCGCCGTAGAACGCGCGGTCGGTCGCAGCCTCATAGACCTTCACCTTCTTACGGTCGGAGCGCTCCTCCTCGAAGCCCGAGATATCGGCCCCGGCGCTGAAGGCGGTCTCGCCCGCGCCGCGAAGCACGATGCAGCGGGTCTCGTCATCCGCGCCCAGCGCATCCAGAGCATCGCCGAGCGCGATCCAGTCCTCGCGGCGCAGCGCGTTGCGTTTCTCGGGGCGGTTGAGCGTGACCACCGCGATGTCGTCGCGGCGCTCGACCAGGATGGTCTCGGTCATGGCGTTTCTCTTTGTTCTTGTTTCTGGACCGGCGATATCACCGGTCGTTTTGGAAAGTATCGCGCAAGCGGGGGCAGGCAAAGGCCCGCGTCAGATCATTTCACGGTCTCGGGCAGCGTACCCGGTGCCGGGTGCACCTGCATGCGGTCGTCCGAGAACCATTTCAGCGTGTCCTCGATAGTGGACCGTTCCACATCGCGGGTGATGAACACGATGCGCGTGCGCCGGTCGTCCGACGGCCATTCGTCGAGCACGGCGGGCGGGTGGAAGACATGCTGGACGCCGTGGATCACCACGGGCTTTTCCATCTCGGCCACGTTGACGATACCCTTGATGCGCAGCAGGTCCGGACCCTTCAGCATCATGATGGTGTCGAACCACTGCTCCAGCGCATCGAGGCGCAGCGGCTCGTCATAGGTCACGCAGAAAGCCTGGATGTGGTCGTCATGGCGGTTCACGTCATGGCCATGATCGTGACCATGGTCATGGCCGTGGTCATGCCCATGCGCATCCCCTTCGCCATACGCCTCGTCACGCAGCCAGCGCTCCACGTCTGGGCTCTTGGTGGCCGGGTTGAACAGGCCCACATTGAACAGCGTCTCGGGATCGACCTCGCCGTTGACGACGTGCTGGCGCGGCGCGGCGCGGTTGATCTCGTCCAGCCGCGCTTCCAGCGCCGTGACGACGCCCGGCTCCACCATATCGGTCTTAGTGATCAGGATGCGGTCGGCGACGGCAGCCTGTTTGACGGATTCGAACTGCCGGTCGAGGGTTTCCTGTCCGTTCACGGCATCGACCGTGGTGATCACACCGTCCAGGCGGAAATAATTGGTCACAAGCTGGTCGGACATCAGCGTGTGCAGGATGGGCGCGGGATCGGCCAGCCCCGTGGTCTCGATCAGGATCCGCTCGAAGGACGGCACATCCTCGCGCAGGCGCAGCATCATCAGGTCGCGCAGCGTGTTCACAAGGTCGCCGCGCACCGTGCAGCACAGGCAGCCGGAATTCAGCAGCACCATGTCCTCGTTGCCGCTGACGGTCAGCTCGTGGTCCAGCCCGATCTCGCCGAATTCGTTGACGATGACGGCGGATTTCTCCATCGCCGGGTGGTGCAGCACATGGTTCAGCACGGTCGTCTTGCCGCTGCCCAGGAAGCCCGTGAGCAGGGAAACCGGAATCAGCTCGGTGACGCTGCCCGGTGTGCCGGCGCTTAAGTTGTCGCTCATTCTCGCATTCCATCCCTTCGCCCGCTTGACATCCCGCGCGGGCGAACCGTTATAACACGCCCGAATTCGGGCACGTCACTGTGCCCCGCAAGGAAAGCACGAAGAATGAGCGATACCGGCAGTTCCATGTTCGCCCGGCGCATCTCGATCGAGCAGGTCGAGGAGGGTCACGAGCTCGCGCCGAAGTTCGACGTCGACGGCCTGCTGCCCGTCGTCACCACCGACGCCGAATCCGGCGAGGTGCTGATGCACGGCTACATGAATGCCGAGGCGCTGACGAAGACCATCCAGACCGGCGAGGCCCATTACTGGTCCCGCTCGCGCGAGGTGCTGTGGCACAAGGGCGCGACCTCCGGCCTGGTGCAGAAGGTCAAGGAAATCCGCATCGACGACGACCAGGACGCCGTGTGGCTGCGGGTCGACGTGCAGGGCGGCGCGAGCTGCCATGTGGGCTATCGCTCCTGCTTCTACCGCTCCGTGCCCGTGGGCGCGTCCGAGGACGCACCGGTGGACCTCAACTACGAGGAATCGGAGAAGGTCTTCGACCCGGTCGAGGTGTACGGCGACGCGCCGAACCCGACGAAGCTCTAGAGCGTCTCCATGAAGCGCACCGGCGTGCCGACCTGGCCGCCGGGGGCGAGTTCGCCGTCGCGCATCACGATGTTGCCGCGGATGATGGTGCCGACCGGCCAGCCGGTCAGCGACATGCCCTCGAAGGGCGACCAGCCGCATTTGTAGCCGAGCCAGCCGGCGTCCACGGTGCGTGTGGCCTTCAGGTCCACCAGCGTGAAGTCCGCGTCATAGCCCCGGGCGATCCGGCCCTTGCCAGCGATGTTGAAGATCCGCTGCGGGCCTGAACACATCAGGTCCACGAAGCGCGCGAGGCTGAGGCGGCCCTTCGCCACATGGTCGAGCATCACCGGCACGGTGGTCTGCACCCCCGGCATGCCCGAGGGCGAGGCCGGATAGGCCTTCGCCTTTTCCTCGTCCGTGTGGGGGGCGTGGTCGGAGCCGATCACGTCGAAGATGCCCTGGGCCACGCCGTACCACAGCCCGTCGCGGTGGTGCGCGTCGCGGATCGGCGGGTTCATCTGGGCCTTCGTGCCGAGCCGGTCATAGGCGTCGGGCGCGGCGAGTGTCAGGTGCTGGGGCGTCACCTCGCAGGTGGCGATATCCTTGTGCTGCGCCAGCAGCGGCACCTCGTCGGCGGTGGTGATGTGGAGCACATGAATGCGTCGTCCGGTCTCGCGCGCGAGGCGCAGCAGGCGGGTCGTGCAGCGCAGCGCCGTCTCCGCGTCGCGCCAGACGGGATGGGAGGACGGGTCGCCCTCCACGCGCTCGCCCTTGCGCTCCTCCAGCCGGTACTCGTCCTCTGAATGGACCGCGACCCGGCGGGTGCCGTGGGACAGGACACGGCGGACATTGTCGTCATCCGGCACCAGCAGGTTGCCGGTCGAACTGCCCATGAACATCTTCACGCCGCAGCAGCCCGGCAGGCGCTCCAGCTCGGGCAATTCCCCGGCATTGTCCGGCGTCGCGCCGACAAAGAAGGCGTGGTCGGTCCAGGTGCGGCCCTTCGCGCGGTCCAGCTTGTCCTGCATGGCCTCGGGCGTGGTCGTCAGCGGGTTGGTGTTCGGCATCTCGAACACCGCCGTCACCCCGCCCAGCGCCGCCGAACGCGTGCCGGATTCCAGGTCTTCCTTGTGCTCATTGCCCGGCTCGCGGAAATGCACCTGGGTGTCGATCACCCCCGGCAGGACCATCAGCCCCGTCGCGTCGATCACCTCGCCCGCATCGCCCGGGTTGGTGCCGATTTCGGCGATTTTCCCGTCGCGCACGGCAACATCGGTCTCGGCGGGCCCGCCGGTCGTCCAGACGGTGCCGCCGCGCAGTATCAGATCGTAGGTTTCAGCCATGGCTGTTTCTTATCACCGCGGGTGAACGGACGCCACGCCTCAGAACCCTCTCCTCCCGGGAGGAGAGGGTGGCGAGCATCGCGAGCCGGGTGAGGTGGGTGGAAGCACCGGCAGGCCTGAGGCCCCCCACCTCACCCCGGCCCTCTCCTCCCGGGAGGAGAGGGAGTGAACGCCTACAGCACCCCCGCTACAAACCGCGCAGTTGCGTCCATCACCACCTCGGGCTGGTCGCGGTGGGGGGAATGGCCGCAGTCGGGCAGCATCATGGTCTCGGCGGGGCCGGAGACCTGTCCGGCGATGGCGTCGAGCTGGCGCTGTGTGCCGTACTCATCCCCCTCGCCCTGGATCACCAGCACCGGCGCGGTGATGCCCGGCAGATATTCTTCCATGTTCCAGTCGCGGAATTCCGGCTTCAGCCAGGTCGCGTTCCAGCCCATGAAGGTCTTCTCGCCGTCGGTGTGGTGGCGGCCGATCTTCTCCGGCAGGTCCGTGGTCTCCCACGCCACCTTCGTCTCCTCGATCCCGGCGA
>Ga0255767_1001313_pt1 | contig 22128 bp, 21 predicted proteins | sample 071ome_24_FD_179967 | JGI IMG/M metagenome (GOLD analysis project Ga0255767, IMG submission 179967) | Coastal salt marsh microbial communities from the Groves Creek Marsh, Skidaway Island, Georgia - 071402CT metaG (version 2) | ecosystem: Environmental > Aquatic > Marine > Intertidal zone > Salt...
CCCGCGATCATACGGATGTCTGCAAATGTGTTTCGAAATATGTTAGCTTCCGAACCCCTGATGTATTCTTCTTCCCAATCTTTGTCCCAAGTTTCAAATTTATCTGCTAGCGGATGAAGCGCAAAGTTTATGGATCCCATATTCATACTGCACATTTCAGGGCTGTAAGTGAGTGCAGGTGGAATTCGCTCGGCCACAGTCATTTTGGGGTGGCCGCCAGTGGAGATATTTATCACCGCGTTCGTTTCTTTTCGGATGTTAGGCAACATCTCAGCGAAGTGTTCGGGATCTACAGAAGGAGCACCATTTAGCGGATTTCGCGCATGCAGGTGTAAGATTGCAGCACCAGCTTCAGCTGCTGCAATTGCTTGCTCTGTAATGGTATCCGGATGAACTGGAAGATATGGGGACATAGTTGGCGTATGGACCGCACCAGTGATCGCACACGAAATGATTGTTTTGCTAGCCATAGTTTACTCCTCAATTATCGCCACCGCTCTTGTGAAGCCTGCTGACGCGCCCTTAATCTTGAATGGGAAACAAGAGATTGTGAAACCAGTTGAAGGAATTAAGTCTAAATTAGCCAGCTTCTCTATGTGGCAGTAACCTATATCGATACTGGCTCTGTGTCCTTCCCATATTAATGATGCATCTCCGGTTTCCTCGAAGCGTTTTGCTGTTATTGCGAAAGGGGCATCCCAACTCCAGGCATCGGTTCCAGTTAATCGGACGCCTTGGTTAAGCAAATGAAGTGTAGCCTCTCGTCCCATTCCACATCCTTTCATTAGGTAATCAGGATGACCGTATCTGTCGCCAGCGGAAGTATTAACGACTACGATATCTAATGGTTGCAAGCTGTGCCCTATTCTCGCTAGCTCCTCATCTATATCGTTAGGGGTGACTATGTAGCCATCGTCTAAGTGACGGAAATCAAGCTTAACGCCAGGATTTAAACACCAATCTAGCGGCACTTCATCAATGGTTATTGCTTTCTCACCTCCATTCATGGTCGAATGGTGATGATAAGGTGCGTCTAAATGTGTTCCATTGTGGGTGTAAATCGATAGCTTTTCGATCGCCCATCCCTCACCGCCTGGTAATTCTTCCTTTGCGAGACCCGGAAAGAACGACATGACTTGTTCAGCTGTATCTTCGTGCGTCATGTAGTCTATTTCGGGAAGCATGATCGCTGGATCGGAAGCTATACCTGCGTCTAGCGCCACCGAAATGTCAATTAAACGTCTGCCCATCAAAACTCCTATCTGGCTGTGAAACCTGTTGCGATTTCAGGTATAAATACCACTAAAATCAGACAAATTAGCATCATTATTGCGAATGGTGCTGCGCCGATAAATATATCCGATAACTTGATGTTAGGGTCATCCAGCGTTGACTTGATAACGTAGACAGAGATGCCAAAAGGTGGAGTTAATAATCCTATCTCAACGGCGATTACGGTTACAATTCCGAACCATACCAAGTCGACCCCCATGGGTATGACTACTGGTAACATCAATGGCACAAGTATCAACATGATTGATGACGAATCGAGTATCATTCCGAATAAAACAACGACTGCAATGTATATAAGGATTATTCCATATAACCCGAGTTGCGCGCCTGCGACAAGTTCGCCGAAATAACCTGGCAAACCTGAAAAAGACAGCATCCTAGAGTACATTTGTGCAGCTATGATCAAGAAACAGACTGCTGCAGTTACCAATCCCGTTTCCACTAGAACTCTCCAGAGACCCGAAAACGATAAGCTTCTTTTCATGAGTCCGATTAAGAGAGCTCCAAGCGAACCAATTGCTCCAGCTTCTACTGGTGTAAATATGCCTGCATAAATGCCGCCCAGCACCAAAATGATAAGCGCACTGAGTGGAAAACCTTTGTAAAAAAGCTCTTTACGCGTAACCTGCGCTATTAGGGCATCTGTGTGATCGCCAATTTCGCTAGGTTTGAGGTAAGCGAGCGCGACTGTCATTATACAAAATAAACATGCCAGCAAAAGCCCAGGTCCAACTCCAGCGAGGAACAAATCTCCGATACTTTGCTCCGCTAGTAAGCCATAGAGAATTAGCAACAAGCTTGGTGGTATTAGCATTCCAAGCACCGACGAGCCTGCAACTACTCCCAATGAAAACCTTTGACTGTAACCATGGCGTACTAGTTCTGGGATCGCTATCTTTGTGAAAACTGCTGCAGAAGCTATGGAAATACCAGTTATAGCCGCAAATATAGTGTTGGCCGCTATTGTTCCTAAGCCTAACCCGCCCTTGATGCGCCTGAACATTGTATTCGCGACATCGAAAGCATCTCGACCCATACCGCTCTCGCTAACAACAAAACCCATAAATACAAAAAGGGGAACTACTCCAAAGAAATAGGAAGAGATTGCGTCGTTGGCTGCCAACCCTAACATTTTAGATGCAAGAAGTGGTGAACCTTTTATTGCCCAAACGCCCAAGAAAGAACATGCAATTAAGGCAATCGGTACATACATACCTAATAAAACTAGGAAGCCCATTAAGAGAAGTGCGATCAGGCCAATTTCGAATGGGGTCAATCTAAATATCTCCGTAATATCCGAGCAACGAATTGCAAAGTGAGCAAAATAGCTCCAATTGTAAGCATGGCTTTTACTGGAAACGTAGGCACCGTAAAATTACCTATGGCTCCAATGAAATCTGCCCTCACCCAAGATTTGATCATGATTGGCCAATGTGCATAAAGTATCGCTAGGATAACTGCGACGCCGACTAAGTCGAATATGGTATCCAACAGCTTTGCCGTGTTAGGTGATCTTTCTGCGATAAAGTTTAATACGCCGTCACTCCTTGTTATTCTCCCAGCCAACAAAGCTTTTGGCGCTTGCAGAAATACAATTGCGACGATTGAAAGTGACACTAACTCTGGTACGCCGGGGATTGGACTTTCAAAGGCATTTCGACCAAGTACATCAAAGCTGATTAAGCAAATTAAAAAGACAATGATACAAGACCCGAATAGATTTGCTACATTGGTAAAGAGGTCGAGGATCTTTACGAAACGGCCGGGCAACTTAGCCCGACCAATCCCTCTAGATTTCATTCTTTATCCCAGTCTCTCAATGGCGCTGCACCCGCATTTCGCATTGAAGTCATATACAATGATAGTACTTCGCTACCTGGCACTCCCTTCGAGTCCAATCCTGCTGCCCATTCTTTGGCGGCATTCTTCATTCCCGAGGCCCACTTGGCTCTCAATGTGTCGCTTGCATCGGAAATAGTAGCGCCATTCTGACCCATAACTTCAAATGATTTCACGACGGCGCCTTCTAGGGCCGACAGGTACCACTCTTTCGCAGCGTCAGCACCATCGTGCAGGGCTGATTTAGCTGTGTCTGGCAATGATGAATACCAATCTGCATTCGCACATAACGCGCCAGCATATTGAGCACCAAGACCTGCTTTTGTGATATAAGGGGCGACTTCATATAACTTCCCCGGTAAAGCTGCTGACGCGAACACTATGACCCCGTCGTATACGCCCGCTTTGAGTTCGTTGTAATAAGTTGTCAAATTACCAGATACGCCAACAGCGCCGGTGCCTGATAGCCAATTAATAGCGGGGCCTGGAGCAGCAATCTTTTTACCGTCCAAATCACTCAGATCTGCAATTGGGAACTTGGTCATCAATAGATAATCATCGATACCTACCGGAGCACCCAGGTAAACCACACCGTTTTCAGCATAAGCTGCTGTCATTCTTGGGTCCGTATCATGCAAAGTATCCATTAATTCGGATACTGCCCTGGGATCATCGCTTACAAATGGTGTGTAGTAAGTTACATTCTGGACAGCTAACTTAGCTGGATCAAACAAACTCTGACATATTCCGATTTCTGCTAAACCCGCTTCCACTGTCTCTAGTTCGTCACCAACTTTTGCGATTGCACCACCATACTGTCCGTCAAAGCTCATGGTATGACCGCTGCCATTTAGAGAAGCTTCTACACCCGGCACAAATGCCTCATCGATCATTTTAACCCATCTAAATACACCTGGGTGTCCTGCAACCACGGTAGCGCTGAAGCTTTCGGAAAAGGACGCGGTTGGTAACGCCAGTAATGCTATTGCGGCAGTTTTAATTAAGCCGAGTTTCATTTGTTTACTCCCTTTGTTAACTGAACAATTAGACACTTGCTTTACTTTTGACTTCTCGATGCAAATCAGAGCGTCGTTTGTTCTTTTTGTTTCATGTTAGCCGTTTTTCCGACTAATCGTTAATATCCACCGGGGTACGCTTCAGAATGCATACCAAGGTATCTAATGTTAGAGACTGCGAGCGTGTCATTTCACAATAGACCTGTCTCAGCTCATTTTGATACTAAGATTGATTTACCGTTCAGTCAAAAGTTTAAGTTTGATGCTTTGTGAAACTCCTTCAGTGACGATGCACTGCTAAAATGCAGCGGGCGCGCGCACGCGCCATTGTTTCCCCGTCTGTCAACATGCCCCTCGCGCCCACGCGCGACCTTGGAGTTTATGCGACCTCGAACAGGCCAGCCGCCCCCATGCCGCCGCCGACGCACATCGTCACGACTACGTATTTCGCACCTCGCCGCTTGCCTTCGATCAGCGCGTGACCGGTCAGGCGGGCACCGGTCATGCCGTAGGGGTGGCCGATGGAAATCGCGCCGCCGTTCACGTTGTAGAGTTCCGGGTCGATGCCGAGATGGTCACGGCAATAGAGCGCCTGGCAAGCAAAGGCTTCGTTCAGTTCCCAAAGGCCGATATCCGATACTTTCAACCCATGCTGCTTCAAGAGCTTCGGCACCGCATAGATTGGGCCGATGCCCATTTCTTCGGGGGCGCAACCGGCAACCGCCATGCCGCGGTAAATGCCGAGGGGTTCAACACCCCGGCGCGCCGCCTCATCCCCTTCCATCAAAACAAGAGCGCTGGCGCCGTCGGAGAGCTGGCTGGCGTTGCCGGCGGTGACACAGCCTCCTTCGAGCACCGAGTTCAGGCCTTGCAGGGAGTCAAGCGTGGTCGAGGGGCGGTTGCCTTCGTCCTTGGCGAGCGTGATATCGTGCAGGCTGACTTCGCCGGTTTCCTTGTTTTTCACTGCCGTTTTCGTGGCAAACGGCACGATCTCGGCATCAAAGCGCCCGGCCTCTTGCGCCGCGGCGGTGCGCTGTTGCGAGCTCAGCGCATATTCGTCCTGCGCGTCGCGGCCGATATTGTATTTTTTCGCCACAAATTCAGCAGTTTGCAACATCGGCATATAGGCGTGTTCGACATGCGAGGTCACATTCGGGTCCTTTGCTGCCATTGCGGCGTCGAAATAGGGAGCCTGCACGGCGGTGATGTTGTCCTGCCCGCCAGCGATGGTGATCTGCATACCGTCAACCATGATCTGCTTGGCCGCCGTCGCCACCGCCATCAGGCCCGAGGCGCATTGCCGGTCGATGGTTTGCGCCGAAACCGAGACAGGCAGACCCGCCGCGAAGACTGCGTTGCGCGCAAGGTTCATCCCGGCGGTGCCAGAGGCGAGCACAGTGCCGATGACCGCATCATCAATTTCGGACGCGTCGATACCGGCGCGGGCAACTGCGTGAGAGATTGCATGGCCCATCATGGTGGGTGATTTCGTGGCGTTGAGCGCGCCTTTGAAGGCCCGGCCAATACCAGTGCGGGCGGTGGAAACGATGACGGCGTCTTTCATGAATAGCTCCTTACTATATGTTCCCCGTCAGACAAGCGACGGGATGAAGGTGACGATGGATGGGGCCCAAATCAGCAAGCCCAGAAGAAGAATGTCGGCAACGAAGAACCAAAAAACACCGCGGAAAACAACATCTGCCGGCGCGGCTTTTCCGACGGTCGTGCTGAGGACGAAGACGTTCATGCCAATCGGTGGGGTAATCATGCCTACCTCCAGCAGCTTGGCCACGAAGACGCCGAACCAGATCGCATCGATCCCGGCGGTTGCGACCAGTGGCAGGAAGATCGGCAAGGTGATCAGCATAGCCCCAATTGGCTCCAGAAACATGCCCAACACGAGATAGACAAGCGCTATCACAATCAACAGCATGACGGGTGACGCCCCCATCCAGCCGACCGCGTCGGTGATCATATAGCCGACGCCTGACATGGTCAGGAACCGGGTCAGCATGCTGGCTCCAATGGTGACGATGAACAAGCTGCCGCAGGTGGCCAGCGTGTCGATGACGGCGGCTTTCACAACCGACAAGGTCAGTCGGCGATGGAGAGCCGCAACACCCAGAGACATAAGCGCGCCGACAGCACCGGCCTGGGTTGCGGTGAACAACCCGCCGAACAGACCACCGAGGACGCCGATAATCAGCAACAACACAGGCAGTGCTCCCCTCAGTGCCACAAAGCGTTCGCCCCAGGTCACCCGATCCGTAATGCTGGGCGCTAGGCCCGGGTTTAGTTTCACCCGGATCACGATCACCGCAATATAGAAAACCGCTGTGGCTATCCCGACACCGATCCCGCCGAGGAACAGGTCGTTGATCGACACCTGCGCGATCACGCCAAACACGATCAACAGGATTGAGGGAGGGATCAGTGCGCCAACGGTGCCGCCAGCGGCGACCGTGCCAGTTGCAAGGCGGGCGTCGTATCCGTTGCGCAACATTTCGGGCACCGCAACCTTGCCCATGGCGGCAGCACAGGCCACCGAAGACCCGGTGACAGCCGCAAAGCCGGAGCAACCAAAGACCGAGGCAATCGCCAGCCCGCCGGGCAGACGCACCAACCAAAGGCGGGCCGCATCGAACAGCCCACGCGTCAGATCAGCACTGAAACAGACATAGCCCATGAACACGAACATCGGCACGGACGACAGCGTCCAGTTCGAGATGAACGTATAGGGCACCACTTCCAGCATACCCCAGGCGGCATGGCTGCCGACCAGCGCGATCAATCCGACATAGGAAACCAGGATCAGCGCGATCCCGATATGCATGTTCGCGGCGATCAGTACCAGAAGCGCCAGGATGCCAATGGAACCGATTATCGCGTCAGACATGATCGGCCTCCTGCACGGAAATGCCAGGTTCGAAACCGGACTGCAGAGATGCGTCTTTTCCGCCGGTGAGCCGCATATAGACTTTCAGGGACAGCAGCAGCGTCATCGCACCAAAAGCGGCGGGCAGAATGAAGAAGGATGGCCAGACATAGATCTTGCTGGTCTGCTCGATCACATAAGCCGAAATGGAAAGTTTCTCGAGTGCTTGCTGCCAGGATTGCGCGGATAACAAGCCATAGACCCCCGCTGTCACGGCCAGAGCGAGGGTTTCCAGCATCCGCCGCAGCCTGACCGGCAGTCGCTCGGTCGCAAGGTTGACGCTTATGTGATTGCCGCGATATTCCGCCGCCACAATCGGTACGAATGCCACGGCGATCATGTAGTAATTGGTCACGATCGCCGAGGTGATCGCGATCGGGGCGTTCAGGATCAGGCTGGACAGAATGTCCAGGCTGACATGCAGCATCATCGACACCAAACCAATGGTGGCGATGAAAAGGAGAGCCCGGTCCAGTAGGCGGACAAGATTGGCGGTCCGATTACGTTTCATGGACACAGGCCCCTGTTCGCTTATTGACCGTAGGTCGCAGCGTCAATCTTCGAGAAGATCTCGGTGCGATAGATTTCGGCCACCTGTTCCGGGGTCCAGTCACGGTCCATCGGCACAAGGCCTTCCCATTTTTTCACCAGATTAGCGAAGCGTGCAATCTTGGCTTCGGCATCTTCGATGCCATGGGTTTCCTTGGCGATCTTGGCGATATTGGCCAGGTCCGCTTCGATGGCTGCGTCAGAGGCCACAAGCATCTCGGGCGAAGCTTCGTGGATGTTCAGGCCCTTTTCCTTGGCCAGTTTCAGGTTTTCGGCCACGTCATTGGCGAATTTCCAGGTGGTTGCGGCATTGCCAAGGGCGGCGGCGTCCAGATAGGCGCGGCGCTCTTCGGTGCTGAGCGACTTCCAGAAATCACGATTGACGCTCATCACGTCCAGGCCATGCACGGTACCGCCCGGCATATTGACGGTGACGTCAGTTGCCACGTCGATCAGTCGGATCGAAGTCAGTTCGGAGGGCGCATTGAAGGCGCCGTCGATGGTGCCCTGCGACATCGCTTCAAAGATCTCGTTGCCCGGCAGGCTGACCCCAACGGCACCGTTCGCAGCCGCCCAACGGGTCCAGGAGCCACCAGCGGCGCGGATCTTCTTGCCAGCCAACTCTTCCTTGGTGGTCATCGGCGAGGTGCCGATAATCGCATAGGCGCCGGTCGAGGCGTTTCCGAGCGGCACCTGGTTGTTCTTCAGGCGCTCGGCGACGCAAGGATCGCAGGTCAGGATATATTCGCTCATTGCACCGGCCATGGCGAAGGGATTCTTGCCCAGCATGGCCAGTTCGATCGGCAGGGTGGCTTCCGGCAGGTCGGCTGGGAAGTAGTTCAGCACCAAGTAGCCGCCATCGACGACACCGTCCTTCATGCCGCCGAAGGTCTGAACGAGGTTCAGCAACGAAGCTGGCAGAACACGGACCTTGAGGCCACCGTCGGTACGTTTGGCAAGGTCGGCGGCGAAGGCATCGACGCCGAAATGGGCGCCACTGCCCGGTGGCACGCCGACGACGATCTTGACGTCGCGAGCCTGAACGGATGCAGCGAAGACGGTCATCACCGCAACTGCACAGGTGGTGCGCAGGATTGATTTCAATTGCATTTCTATTCCTCCTTTAGAGCCATGCCAGATCGGCATGTTTTTGCTGGTGCCGCGTCAGCGGCAATTACCGGCCCTTCCAGACCGGCAGGCGTTTTTCGGTGAAGGCACTAGCGCCCTCCCGCGCATCCTGAGAGGCGATGACCCGCTCAAGAATCTCGTTTTGCTGGGGCCAGAGTTCCTCCTCCGGCCAACGGCCTGCATTGGCGACGATGTCCTTGCTGGCAATCAGCGACATCGGGGCATTTTGGGCGATCTCGCTGGCCAGCATTCTGGCTGTTTCCAGCGAAGCACCCGGGGTGCAAATCCGGTTGATCAGACCCCAGCGCTCGGCCTCGGCAGCCGGGATCATCCGCCCGGTAAGGGCACATTCCATGGCGATCTGGCGCGGCATCCGCTCGGGCAGACGTACCAGCCCGCCTGATCCGGCGATCAGCCCGCGCTTTGCCTCGGGCAGACCGAATTGCGCGGTTTCTGAGGCGACGATCAGGTCGCAAGCGAGCGCGATCTCGAAGCCACCGGCCAGCGCATAGCCCTCGACAGCCGCGATCAGCGGTTTTCTGGGCGGTGCCTGCGTCAGCCCCGCCAGCCCACGCCCAGGCAGCTCGACCCGTTCGCCCGCGACAAAGGCCTTCAGGTCCATGCCCGCGCAGAAGTGTGCGCCCGCACCGGTCAGGATGGCGAGCGACAGGGCTTCGTCTCTGTCCAGCAAGTCGAATGCATCGGCCAGCGCAAGCGAGGTTTCGTGATCGATGGCATTGCGGCGCTCGGGCCGGTTGATCGTCACCGTCAGGATCGCGCCTTCGCGCTCGACCAGCACTTTATCGGTTTGGTCTGTCATGCCGCCGTCCTCATCCGGGACCAGAGGCCCATGCGGTCGCGGATCACCCGGCCCGAGACGACCTTGCCGCCTTCAACCCGAACGATCCCGTTGCAATCCAGCGTCTCTACACGCGGGCCACTCGCCGGAGCGGGGAGCCCACCGCGATAGGTCCCGGATTGGCGGACATTGAAGGCAACGTATTCGCCCGAAGACAAAAGCTCGCCCACCGCCGATTCGCGCACATCAAACTCAAGTGGCGTGCCGGTGATGTAGTCGTCGTCGCACCGTACCGTGGCCTCGCCGCAGGGCCAGCCGCCTTTGAGCCAGCCGAGCACCGCTGCCTCTGCGTCCTCGTTGCGAGGGGCAGGCTGCACATCCCACGGTGCGACAGCGGGTGGATCGACAGGGTCGGCGATGCCGGATTTCAGCTGGCGACGGCGGGTCATGTAGTCTTCTTGCGCGACGCAGCCAGTCAGAACCCTGCCGTTCGAGCGATAGACGCCGACGCCAGACCAAGCGGCTGCGCGGCCCTCAGTCTGCCCATGCTCGCTGAACCAGACCGCGGCCCAGCCGTGACCGGCGAGCGTCTGGTGCACGGTCATGCCAAGGCCGGGATAGGCCTGCATCTGCACGTCGACAGCCGGCAGCCATACGTCATCACGGCCCGCGAAAATGATGTCGCCGATCGACAGCGCATAATCCGGTGCGATGAAGCTTCGCGCAGCCTCGGCATTATGGCCGTTGAAATATTCAACTACCCAGCGGCGTAGAAGGGCCAGCGCGGTCGTCATTTTGCAGCTCCGTAGATCCGTCGCATCTCGGGCTTCAAGAGCTTGCCGGAGGCATTTCGCGGCAGGGTATCGCTAAAAACAACCCGGGTCGGGCATTTGTAATGGGCAAGGTCGGCGCGGGTATAGGCGATCAGTCCGGCCTCGGTCTCGGACTGCCCGTCTTTCAGGACAACGACCGCCAGCGGGGTCTCGCCCCAGCGTTCATGAGGCACGCCGATCACACCGACCTGTGCCACCGATGGATGGCCGTTCAGCACGTTCTCGATCTCGGCTGGGTAGATGTTCTCGCCACCGGAAATGATCATGTCCTTGTAGCGGTCGAACAGGAAAACATGGCCTTCGTCATCCAGGTAGGCCGCGTCACCCGAGCGGAACCAGCCGTCTTCGACAATCGCTTCGGCGGAGGCCTTGGGGTTTTGCCAGTAGCCCTTCATCAGCATCCGGGTACGCAGCCACAATTCGCCAACTACACCGGACGGCTGGTCCTTACCCGTCGCTGGGTCAACAACCCGCAGCTCGACCCAGGGCAGCGCGCTGCCGCAGGATTTCAGTAACCGGCTGTTCGGCCCATCCGGGTCGTGGAATTCCGGGCCGAGGATGACCACGGTGCCTGCGCTCTCGGTCATCCCATAGGCGTGCATGAAGTTGCAGCTGAACGTATCAATCGCGCGGCGGAGCAGCACATCGCCCATCGGCGATGCGCCATACATCAGCAATTCGAGGCTCGACATGTCAGCCTCGGCCACGCCGGCCGCATTCAGGAGCGCCTGCACAACGGCCGGCACCATGAATGTATGGGTCACCTTGTAGCGCGGGATCAGGTCGATGATCGCGGCGATATCCACATCCGCCATCAGGATTGTATGCCCGCCCGCCAGCATGGTACTGCTGCCATAGCCGCAGCCGCCAATATGAAACAGCGGCATGGCGACGAGGTTCACACTTGCCTCACGCATCGACCAGGCTTTGGCAAGCTCGGCCGTGTAGGACATGCCTTCGTTGGTCAGCATGACGCCCTTTGGCAAGCCGGTCGTGCCCGAGGTGTAGAGAATAAGCGCAACCTCGTCCGGCGCGCCGTAGCGGCCGGGATCGGTGGTGGGCTGACCCGCGCGCAAAGCGTCGTAGGCCGGGCCAAATTGCAAGACCTCGCAAAGGTCAAAGTCGTCGGGCAGCAGGCTCGCGCCGATTTCGTCGACCAGCAGTAAGGACGGTGTGGCATCGGCCAGGATGTCCCCGGTCTCGCGGGTTGACAGCCGCCAGTTCAGGCAAACCAGCGTCGCGCCGATCTTGTTCGCGGCGTAGATCAGCTCGAAATACTCAGGCCTGTTCTTGGACAGGATCGCCACCTGGTCCCCCGCTTTAACCTCTTTCGATGATAGCAGATTCGCGCTTTGTGAACTTGCAGCGTGCAGGTCGGCAAAGCTCTGGGTCCGGCCATTGAAGGTCAGCGCGGGCGCATCGGCGCGGCGCGCGGCGTTCCGGCGCAGGATATTGGCGAATGTTTCAGTCATCTGGCCCTCCCTTGCCTCGCGACCTCAGTAGCTTTTCGGCAGACCCAGCGAGTGCTGGGCAAAAAAGTTCAACACCATTTCGCGGCTGACCGGCGCGGTCTTATGCAGCCGGGCGATGAACCAGAGGTCCGCAAGCCCGTATTCCAGCGCCATGCCATTGCCGCCGTGGACCTGGATCGCCTGGTCAAGCGCCACCAACGAGGAATCGGCCGCTGCGAACTTGGCCATGTTGGAAACTTCGCCAGCCTCGGGCGAGCCTTGGTCAAAAAGCTGCGCCGCCCGCGACGTCATCAGACGCGCCTGTTGCACGCCCACATAAGCTGCCGCCAGCGGATGGGCGACACCCTGATGGGTGCCGATGGGCACGCCCCAGACCTTGCGTTCTCCCGCCTGAACCGCCGCCTTTTCGATGGCATAGCGGGCGATGCCGTTATTGATGGCCGCGGCGCAGATACGTTCCGGGTTCAAGCCCGCGAACAGGTGTTTCAGCGCCTTGCCCTCGACCCCGACCAGTGCCGAGCGCGGCACCTTCACGTCGTCGAAAAACAGCATGAAGCTGGTTTCCGGCACGTGCAGCGCGGTTTCGATCGGGGTTTTGGAAATGCCGGGCGCGTCTGTCGGCACCAGAAACAGAGACAGCCGCCCACGGCCACGCGCATCCAGTTCCTCGCCGCGTGCGACCACCATGATCGCGTCGACCTCATCGACCGCCGAGGTCCAGTACTTATTGCCCTTGATCACCCAGCCGTCACCATCCTTGCGGGCAATGGTCGACACCTGGTGCGTATTCGAGCCCGCATCAGGTTCAGTGATCGCGAAGGCGAGGCGTTTCTTGCCGCTGGCGATGCCGGGCAGCCATTCGTCCTTCATTTCCTTGCTGGCATGGCTCTGAATGATCGGTGCGCAGATCGAGCCGATGACCAGTGACAGGATCGGGCAACCTTGCGCCGCTACCTCTTCGACGATGACGTTATAATCCGTCATACCTCCGCCGCCGCCGCCATATTCTTCGGCCACATGAACGCCGATGAAACCTGCCTCACCCAAAGCATTCCACAGTTCGACCGGCTTCGCCTTGCGCTTGGTCACGTCCTGGAAATACTTGCGGCCAAAGCTGCCAGCGAGCTTGCCGACGCTATCACGTAGTATCTGGTGATGCTCTGCGGTATCGACCAGGGATGAGTTGAAAACGCTTGCCATATCAGTCTGTTACCCCGCTTTTGAGAAGGTGTTTTCGGCCGACCAGTCATAGAAACCCTTGCCGGATTTCTGACCAAGCTCACCGCGCGCCACCATGTCCTGTAACAGACGCGGCGGCGCGAAATGAGCGCCGAGGCGGCTTTCGAGTTGCCGCGCGATGTCCAGCCGGACGTCCAGCCCGACCATGTCGCTGAGCCGCAATGGCCCGACTGGGTGGCGGTAGGCTGTAGTTACGGCGCGATCGATGTCTTCGGGGCTGGCAACGCCTTGCTCGACCATACGGATCGCTTCCAGCGCCTGAACGAGGTCAAGGCGGCTGGTGGCAAAACCCGGCGTGTCCGAAACAACGGCGCTGGATTTTCCGATAGCGCTTGCAAAAGCCTGCGCATCGGCGACTGCTGCGTCACTGGTCATCGCGCCGCGAATGATCTCGACCAGTTTAAGGGACCAGACCGGGTTGAAGAAATGCATACCGAGAAACCGACTATGGTCCGTCACCGCTGTGGACAGATCTTCAATCGACATCGCGCTGGTATTCGTTGCAATCAAACCGGGGGCGCGGGCGGCGATCGTAGCCAGTACGGCCAGCTTCAGCTCACGCCGTTCCGGCACAGTTTCGACCACCAAGTCTAAACCTTCCGGCAACTCATCCGCATCTTTCAGCGTCTGCACCCGCGCAAGCCCTGCTTCGCACTCATCTCTGGTCATCTTGCCCCGCGCCACCGCATTGGCGGCTGCATCGCGCAACGTAACCAAGGCCCGCTTGGTGCCGGATGCATCGGGCTCGACAAGGAACACTTCGAAACCCGCCATGGCGAAGACATAGACAATGCCGACACCCATCGTGCCTGCCCCGACGACGCCCATGCGCTGACCACTTATGCCCGCCGGATCAGCCATTCGCAGTCATATCCGCGTTTTGCGCCAGCGGCGTCTTGCGCTTCTCGAAGCCCGCATATTTCGCATCGGCACATTCGATCAGCTTCAACCGGTAATGCCGCACGCCACCAGAATACGGCATGAAGACACGCGGTTTTCCGGCCACTTCACCACCATTGTAAAAACTGTTGGCGGTGCCGTAGAGCGTCTCGCGCGCACGTTCCTGAACATAGTCCGTCCAGGCCTGCTCGGCGGTTTCGGTGGCTTCGAACTCGACGATTACATCGGCTTTCATCGAGGCCAGCATCTCGGCGTACCAGTCTGCCTGCTCTTCGATGGACACGATCACGTTCGACAGTACCGAGGGGCTGCCGGGGCCGGCAACCATCACCATGTTCGGGAAACCGGCGGTGGCCAGGCCCAGTTGCGTGAGCGGGCCGCCTTCCCATTTCTCGGCCAGGGTTTGGCCGCCACGGCCTACGATCCGGGGCTTCAGGAGCGCGCCGGTGATGGCGTCGAAACCTGTTGCGAAGATCACGATGTCCAGCTCGTGCAACTTATCGTCGGTGCGGATGCCTTCAGGCGTGAATTCGACGATCGGATGCTCGCGGATATCGGCGAGGCTGACGTTGTCGCGCGCGAAAGCCTCGAAATAGCCGCCATCGACCGACGGGCGACGGGTTCCGAAACCGTGGTCATTGGGAACGAGTTTCTTCTTCAGCTCCGGGTCGGCAATTCGCTCGGCCATCTTGCGCTTCAGGAAGTCGCTGGCAACCGCATTGGCCTCTGCGTTCAACAGGATATCCGGGAAGGTCAGGGCAAAGCCGAAACCCAGCCGGTGATAGGATTTCTCCAGGGCCGCCTCGCGTTCCTCGTCTGAAACCTCGAGCGTCTTGACCTTGCCGGGCTGGAAGCCGAGGCCGCTTGGCGAATTGCGGATCTGGTCGCGCCGCGCGGCATAGTTCGCCTTGACGGCGGAAACCTCTTCATCGCTGAGCGGGGCATTTGCAGCCGGCAGGCTGTAGTTGGCAGTGCGCTGAAACACCGTCAGGTGCTTGGCAGTTTCGGCCACGACGGGGGTCATCTGCATGCCGGAGGACCCGGTGCCGATGATGCCGACGCGCTTACCGGTGAAGTCGATCTTTTCCTTCGGCCACGTGGCGCTTACAATCAGCTTGCCCTTGAAGCTGTCCTGCCCTTCGTAATCCGGGATTTTCGGCGCCGACAGCTGACCGAGGCAAAGCATCAGTACGTTGGCGGTCCAGACACGACCATCCTCGGCCGTCACCGTCCAGGTGGCGCAATCTTCATCGTAGACGGCTTTGTCGACGCGGGTGTTGAGCAAGATATCCTCGCGCAGGTCGAACCGGTCAGCGACGTGGTTGATATAGCGCAGGATCTCGGGTTGGGTCGGGTAACGCTCGGTCCAGCGCCATTCCTGTTCCAGTTCCTCAGAGAAGCTGTACGAATAGTCGAAGCTTTCCACGTCGCAGCGCGCACCTGGATAGCGATTGTGGTTCCAAACTCCGCCAATCTCGTCCGAGGCCTCCAGAACGGTGGCCGAGATCCGCTTCTGGCGCAGCGCATAGAGCGCGCGCAGACCAGCAAGACCGGCTCCGATGATCAGTGTTTCAATTTGCGCCACCTGACGTCCTCCCAGCCGAAATACCGAAGAAACCACATATATACTGATGATACTGAAATCATACTGATCAGTATATTTCAAGGAAAATTTGCGGCCCCCAACAAGATTTCTATTGGCCGTCCTGCCTGAGATTTCACGAAAAACAGTTAGTTGCGCACACCGGCCTCTTAGGCGATTTTGTGCGCACCCTTTTGTAAATACTGCATTTTACTCTGAGCTTAGGCGGCTCCTTTGGCCCCGGCAACAAGGTTCAGAACGATGTCGCCCATCTTGTCAGACAGGTCATCGGCACTAAGCGCGCCTTTCGGATTGAACCAAAAAGTCGACCAACTGATAGCTCCGACAACGGCGAAGGCTGTTACCTGAGGATCCGCGAGAGTGATTCCCGCCGCTGCGCTGGCCTTGGTCAGCAGAAGCTCGATTCGCGTCATGAAGGTCCGCCGCAACGCCGCAAGATCCTCGGCGTGTTCCGGCAGCAGGTTCTTTTCTTCGCGGATGTTGACGGCGATATTCTTCTGCCGTTTGATCACCGCGTCCACATATCTCGGGATGAAACGACGCAGCGTATTTGCCGCCGGCTCGCCCTGATCCAGAATTCGTTCTACCTCGTCCAAAGCGCTTTTAACGCCAATGCGGCAAATCTCTGCCAAGAGGTCCGGTTTCGAACCAAAATTGCTGTAAATAAAGGGTTTTGTGACGCCCAATTGGTTCGCGACATCGTCAAGCGTCGTGTTAGTGTATCCCTTTTCGTAAAACAGATCGGTCGCGGCATCCAATGTACGCTGGCGCTTGAGCGCTGCGACTTCGTCGCGCAGCTTCGATCGGGTCTTCTGTTCCTTGGCCATGCCAGCACTCTCCTCAACCAGTTCATTCTGCGTGCCACAGAGCCCTAACGGCATTTATCCGGGCTTGTGCAACGTCGGTTTAATGTCTTACTTACGGGTATCCATTCATACTTACCAGAGAAGTTTTTTATACGATGGCGATAGATCCCTGTTTTGCAGACCTGCTGTCCGATCCGCGCAACATCGTGCGTCCGCCGCCCGAGCACATCACCATTGACAAAGTTCGACGTGCTGCCGACAGCGCGGTGGATCAGGGCGAATTGCCGGAACTGACGCGGATCGAGGACGGTGTCGTTCACCTGCCCGGCCGGGACATCCCAATTCGCCACTACCGTCCGAGCCCTGTGGCAGTCTTGCCCGCGATACTTTTCTGCCATGGTGGCGGTTTCGTCTGGGGCAGTATCGACACCCATGACGGAATTTGCCGCCGTCTGGCTGCCGCAACTGGTGCTGCTGTGATCAGTGTCGGCTACCGCCTGGCGCCGGAAACACGATTTCCCGGCCCGGTCGAGGATGTATATGGTGTGCTGGAGGAATTTATGCGGAATGCGGTAGTCTACGGGATAAACTCGGATGCGGTCGCGCTTTGCGGCGACAGTGCCGGCGGCGCACTATGCGTCTCGGCCTGCGTGCTTGCATCCCGCGCTGGAAAAAAACTTCGCCATCTCGGGCTATTTTACCCCGCACTGGACCCCGCCTGCGAATCCGCCAGCCAGCACACCTTTGCGGACGGACCACTTTTAACAAGAGACGCGATGAGGTGGTTCTGGTCCTGTTTTCTTGGCGATGACAGTCGCAACAACGCCGTTTCAATGCTCCATCAGCTTCAAGATTTCTCGGGATTTCCCGCGACCACGATTGTCACAGCCGAATACGACCCGCTTCGCGACGAGGGCGATGCTTTCCACACGCTTCTGGTCGCCAATGGCGTACCCGCAAGCCTGACCTGCGTTCCCGGAATGATCCATGGATTTCTTTCTCTGCCAGTGGAGTCCGCTGTGGTTGTAGAAAGTTTCAATGATGTGGCGGTTAGGTTGGGTCACTCTTTGGAGTGAAATGCATACGCGGCGCGGTCGGCATTCTGACACCGCTAAGCTATTTCTGTTTCGACTGGGCGACTTGTCTTGACCGAAATGGTCTTGGGATCAATGAGGGCGAGCGTGTGTAACTACTACTGCAGATTTACCATGAACACGTTGTGGAAATCAGCTTTCGACGCTGGGCTTCGCCAATGCATGATTTGCAAGTTGTTTTCATTCCTGAGAGGATTCTCGTAGACCTCGAATATCCATACAGCCTCTCTCACAGCACGGCCAAACGGTGAATAGGCACTCATCACGCAAAGCCTGTCATACCTATCATACTTGTCATATTGAGACGCAGGATATGATAGATATGACACATATGATAGCTATTGCGCCGAAAGCTGAACGCCCTTCTTCACGATGAGACCCAACTCGATCAAACGGTTGATCGCTTTTGCGACTTGCCCCTGATCCTTGCCAATTGTGTTCACAACGTATTTTTGCGTGCAGCGAGGGTATTCGCGGATCAGCTCTAGAACCAGCTTCTGCGTGGCACCCAGCTTCGCTTCACGCACATCGTCGGTGATCTCAAAGCCATGTCCATTCCACGCGAGATGCTTTTCCGCTTGCTCAACATCTTTGCCTGTCACAGTCAGCTTACAATCCTGCGTCCCTGTCAGTTGCTCCATAACCAGTATGGTTTCCGCGGTGCCCGTTATGCCGATTGAGCCGATAACCTTCTCCAGCGGCGCAGAGGATATGTCTGTGGTCTTCTTGCAGTGGTGTACGACAATAATCGCAATACCTAGCTTATGCGCCAACTTGCGCAGAGCATCGTATTCTTCAACGGTCACGTCATAGTTTTTGTTTGTTGCGCTGGGGTTTAAGATTGCCTGAACAGTATCCACAATGATGCACTTGGCATCTGTGGCGCGCGCCACTTTTTCAATATGCTGTAGCGCTTCAGAACCACGCGGTAGCGGGCGCTGGGATGACATTACTGCGTGATATGTTAGGTGATGCACGCCGTTTGGAAATACGGCTGCGACCCGCGACTTGAGGCGGCGCTCATTGTCTTCAGCAGCAAGGTAATGAACAGATACTCCATTTGTATCCATGTGTTTGGCAAAGTTTAGAGCTAACCACGACTTACCAGTTTTCGGCAAAGCTGCGAGGAGGCTCAGACCCTCAGACGGTATGATGTCTGGATAGCAAAACTTTAGTTCCCCGAACTCCATGTCCATCAGTGCACTTGCTGGCTTTATCCCAAACTGTTCGAGATAGACTTGATCTGGTGACTTCTGCGATGCGCGATCGCGCTCAACGAGCTCTAAGAATGCATCAACATTATCGCCCTGAGTATCCATCCAATCAGAGAAATCACCTTTTGAAGGCAAAATCGACAGATGCGAGGTCATGATAAATGCCTCAATGTCGTCGGCTATCAAGCAGCCAAGCACTTTGTCCGCATGATCTAACCCTGCCGTATCATTATCAGGAACGATGCAAACTTTGCGGTTCATCAGAAATTTATTTAATTCAGGCTTCCAATTGCCTGCGCCTGCCACATTGCATGTTGCCGACAAGCCCGAAGCGAGAGCACGATCAACATCTTTCTCGCCTTCTAAAATGAACACTAAACGATCAGAATAATCAGAATGTAACTCTTCAAGTTGGTAAGGAATGTTTGGTAGCCCCTTCACAGTTGGCTTCCAATCACCATTGAAACACCCGTACTGACGCCAGCGCCCATCTTGGTACTTAGTCGCTTTACGAATAGGCTCACCAAGTTCGTTGCGGTATATGTGTGAGCGCAGCACAGCCTGTGCTTTTGGGGCGCTATCGGTGTTGGCAATAAGTCCATTTTCAGACAAAAACTTCGCCGCGCTTTTTTTGTCTCGAGCGCTACCGTGATGAACAACAAGATCGAGGATGCCGCCTCCTACCATATGTTCGTGATCGAACCAGACATTGTTTTTTAAATCGACTGATAACGAGCCACGCTTTCCATAGCGTAATTCATATTGAGATTTTTTTGATGGTTGCATGTTAAGTAGTTCAACCACCTGTTTAATATCGCAAAAATTCTGCATTTTGCTGCTCCTTTTATTGCGACACGACTTCTCTTGGGGTATACTGCAAATGCTATTTAACTGTTGCCCAAGGACGTCGCGCCTTGGGTTTATTTTTTAGCTAACTGGTTTACGTGATCAGGCAGCGCACGCAGCACTGCTTCCACATTAGGCTCTGAGAGAAAACCTCGCTTCCCACACGCTTTCAGCAGGCTCGCGCGCGACGTGTGATACTCCTGAGCACGCCATGGTGCTTCATGGGACGCTTCTTGCTCCTGAAAAATCCACTGCAAACCTTGTGGGCAAAGGATGACACGGTAGCGGGGCGCGAGTTGAACAACGACGTAAGCGTAGTCAGTGTCGCGCTCGCGGTGTGATGGGGTCTTTGTATTAGCTACCCCCGTACAAAAGGCGGAAGGCGGGGGGGTGTTATGAGGATCAGTCATTGGACTGCTCCTGTAAATTTTCAATCAAGCTATCGATCACTGCTTCTGACCAATAGTTATTGCGACCGATTTTTATTGGCTCAGGTAAACGTCCAAGTTTGATGTCTTCGTAACAAGCACTTCTCGAACGATCACCAAGTTTCGCCCGCAAGGCTTTAAATGAAAGAAGGGCTGCCATCTTTTGCACTCCAAAATGTTTCGGTGTGCTTAGTTATGTTTATGTGTCTGCCCTGCGCCAAATGACCTGTTTATTAAAACGTGTCACTGGGTGGCTTTGGAAATTTCTTTAGAGTTCGAAAGTAGCGCCGCGCCAAGTTTTCATACGTATATTCATTTGATTGGTCGAACTGACATAACACATCCAAAACTATATCTATGCCACATTCTTGGTCTTCGGGATCAGTCTTTTCACCTTTTGTCGGCTTGATACCTTCGTCTTCCAGCTCCAATAGAGCCACACGCAGTCGCCAGTTAAATTCATCGTCGGTCTTCGTACCAGTTTTCTGTTTGGGCCTCAGTTGGGGATTGCCCAAATATTCTGCTAAGAATTTTTGCGCTGGGATGGGAATTTCTAAGTTGTTTTGCAGTGCATAGATCATTCCTTGATGAAATAGTTCAAATGCTTTCGGATCAGTTCTGGCGCCGTTCAATAGGGGGAGTGGGTCAGCGTCCGTAAGCATTTTGTAACCAATCTCATCGCTTGTTCCATAGACAAGTTCTGATCCAATTTCCCAAACATGAATAAGCGATTCATTGTTGAAATATTCCGCAAATAGCTTGTGTACGCGTTCTTTACCCATTGGCAAAATCGATAACATTTTCTGCTTCCACCCCACACACGTGTTGCGCCCACCGTTCCATTAATATTGCGCGCTCTTGGAAGTGATCGGTTCGGCGGTATGCTCTAGTCACTTTGCTTCCAACTTTGTGTGCGAGCACAGTTTCTGCGACTTCTTCACTGGCATTTGTACATTCAGCCAGCCAAGTCCGAAGACTTGATCTGAAGCCATGGGGCCTTTCAGCCATTCCACGTCTTTCCATTAGCCGCGACATTGAAGCGTCAGATATTACCCCGCGCCGCACTCCAGCAAAAAGGTATCCATTACGTTCAAACTGTTTGGCTATTGCGATAACTTCTTGCGCTTCTGATGAGAGGGGTACGCGGAACTCTGACACCTGATGCAATTGTCCTTTCATATTTTCAGGGGGAATAATCCACGTCTTTCCGTCGAATTGATCGACGCGTGCGTTACGAACGGCGTAACTACGCACGCCTGTAAGGATCAGCAGCTTAAGCGCTAAATTCACCGTCGTCGGCTCAGCAAGGGTTTCATAAAATGCTGGAACTTCAGACCAGCTAACGGCGGGTGTATTTTGTGTCTGCCTACGCTGCTTTCCAAGCAGCGCCTTCGCTTTTGCAATTGCATTTAGATCAACATCTAACCCAGCGGCGGCCGCATAGGTGAAAACAATATTCAAGCGATTGATCGCCTTTTTAGCGGTTTCAGCTTTAGTCTCCCAAATCGGCTTCAGGGTCTGCGCAATATCCTGCTGGGTAATGTCTTCAACACTCAAATTGCCTAACTTTGGAAGAACATGCAGTTTAAGCGGACTGAACCAGCGCGCGTTAATACCATCGTTCTTAAGTTCCGCTTTTTTCGCTGCATATGCAGCTTCCGCAATGTCAGCGAGATTGCTCTTTGGACGCAGCGCCTCACGACGTTGCTGTGAGCGCATTTTAATTGGGTCAACTCCCTGTCTAGCCATTTTCCTGTAATCAGCAGCTAACTCACGCGCCTCCTTTAAAGCGACATCAGGAAATCCGCCCAATCCCATTTCTCGACGCTTTCCCCCAAGAGAGATCCGAAGCATCCACTGAGCACCACCATCTGGCCTTTTGATGAACCACAGACCTGCCCCATCTATATGCTTGCCTGTGGGGGCACTTTTTAAAAATGCTGATGTTAGGAGGTTTGATTTAGCCAAAATTTTATCCACCTTTTTATCCACCCTTTTATAATGGATATTAACGGACATTAAAAGACACAAATATATATTAAATATAATTATAATACTGATAATAATGAATAAAAACTACTTTAATGTACGTTAAAGTATATGTGTTCAGTGCAACTCAGCAGCACCATTCCAC
>Ga0255767_1001320_pt1 | contig 22083 bp, 19 predicted proteins | sample 071ome_24_FD_179967 | JGI IMG/M metagenome (GOLD analysis project Ga0255767, IMG submission 179967) | Coastal salt marsh microbial communities from the Groves Creek Marsh, Skidaway Island, Georgia - 071402CT metaG (version 2) | ecosystem: Environmental > Aquatic > Marine > Intertidal zone > Salt...
ACATTGATGGCGTCCTTTATGGGGGTTCTGCGCCAGTTGCCAAGGGGCCTGGTGTTCTTACCTACCTACGCGGCCGGGGGTTTCCTTTCCTGTTGGTGACCAACACGTCCCGAATGTCAGCGAGCGATATCCAGGAAAAACTCGCCGGTCTTGGTTATCAAGTGGATGCTGACGAGATTCTCCCGGTCTCCCTCGCTGCGGTGGAATACCTTACCCAGAAATTTGACGCTGCACGGTGCTTTCTTATCGGCGACGACAGTCTGGCGCGTCTGCTCGAAGAGCACGGCCATACCGTGTCGCGCAAGGAAGAATCTGCTGATGCGGTAGTTATCGGACAGTCGCTCTGGGCGGATTTTGGAGAAATTGATATTGCCCGGCGTCTGGCCTTGCAGGGTGCAGAGGTAATCGCCTTGCATCGTGATGCGACCTGGCCGGATGGCGACGTTACCCGCATTGGTCTCGGGCCGATCGTGGCGGCCATAGAATCGGTGATCGATGACGCGGTAACGGTTATCGGTAAACCACAGCGCGCTTTTTTTGATGCCGCTCTGTCCCGTGCCGGGTTCGCCCGTGCAGATACCATCATGATTGGAGACAGTATTGCCTCCGACATTGATGGTGCCATCAACGCAGACTTGCACAGCCTGCTGGTCCGCACAGGAAACAGTGCCACGGAGTCTGTGCCTAAGGGCTGTGATGGCGCACTGGATTCCATTGCAGATCTTCCACTTTGGTGTGACGGCGAGTTTCCTGATTGAATCACTATTGACCACCTGCGTGACTGACCAGACCCGTCCTTTGCCAGTCGTCCACTGTCGCGACATTCGAAAAGCATTCGGCAACATGGTGGCCGTTGCTGATCTCAGCTTTGATATCCAGCCCAGAAGCTGCTTTGGTCTGCTCGGTCCAAACGGCGCCGGGAAAACGACCACGCTGCGGATGCTGCTCGGTCAGTCGCCCCGCTCTGGAGGCGTGCTTGAGGTGTTCGGTCAGGATATTGATGAAGGGCGAAAAACTATCCGTCAACGCACCGGTATTGTGCCCCAGGCCGATAATCTCGATCCTGACTTCACGGTGAGAGAGAACCTCTCAATGTACGGCAGCTACTTCCGTCTCGACTCTAAAGTGATGAGCGAACGGATCCCGGGCTTGCTGGACATGGTAGAACTCGCGCCCCGCGCTGACGACCGAATCGAGACGCTTTCCGGGGGTATGAAACGTCGACTGACTCTGGCGCGCGCCCTCATCAATGATCCGCAACTCCTTGTGCTCGACGAACCCACTACCGGACTGGATCCTCAGGCGCGGCATATGATCTGGTCGCTGATCCACCAGATGAAGCGGGCGGGAAAAACGATTCTGCTTACCACTCACTATATGGAAGAAGCAGAGCGCTTATGTGATGAACTGATTGTGATTGACGATGGGAGCCTGCTGGCCAAGGGAAGCCCGGCAGAGTTGATCGAAAAATACTGCGAGAGTGATGTGCTCGAGATCCGTGGCGAGGTGGAAGAGATCCCGATCGACGCCCTGCCGCAAGCATGGCGAACCGAAAAAGCAGGCGACAGTCTCTACCTTTACGCAAACGATGCTCAGGGATTGGTGCAGCTTTCCCAGCGCCTCACCGACATGGTTTGCCTGCACCGTCGCACGGGTCTTGAGGATGTGTTTTTGCGGCTGACCGGCCGGGCGCTCCGCGGATGAGCACGCTCGCTCCTCCCCGGTTTCGTCTCGAATCTCTCGCCGTCTGGCGACGTAATGCGCTGGTATGGCGCAGGCTTATGACCGCCAGCCTGTTGCTCCACTTTGGGGAGCCGTTTTTGTATCTTCTGGGTATCGGCTACGGCCTTGGAAGATTTGTCGGTGAGTTGGACGGAATCCCCTACTTCACCTTCCTTGCTTCGGGATTCATCGCCTGGTCCGCAATGAACGTTGCCAGCATGGAGTCAATGTGGTCCGTCTATACACGGATGGTGCCCCAACAAACCTACGAAGCAATCCTGGCAACACCCGCACAGGTCGACGACATTGTCATTGGTGAACTGCTCTGGTGCGGCTCCAAGAGTCTCGTGAGCGGAACCGCTATTCTGGCCGTAGCCGCTGTGCTGGGTGCGGTAAACGACTGGACCGCCCTGCTGGCGATTCCGGTGATTTTCCTCACGGGGGTCTGTTTCGCCGCCCCAGGGCTCATCATCACCGCTTACGCTCGCGCTTATGAGTACTTTAATTTTTATATGACGCTCGTCATGACCCCGATGTTCATTCTTTGCGGTGTGTTTTATCCCATCAGCAGTTTGCCTGGGCCAGTTCAGACAGCGGTCCAGTTTCTGCCGCTTACCCACGCCGTTGAGATTATTCGCCCCATCGTCGTGGGGCAACCCATCACAGACCTCGGGTTCCATCTCGCCGCGCTGATTGGGTTCGGGCTGGTGACCACCTGGATCGCCACCGTGCTGTTTCGGCGGCGACTGATTCAGTAGAAGAACAGTCCGGCAGTATCCCGCCCTTGTCAGGGAATTGACAGACAATCCCCAAAGGCGATTGACTGGCTCGCAGCCCTGTCAACACTGAGCCCGCCGCGCAGGATCCAGCACGCTTTGATAATGCCCGCATGCGTGATCAGAAGATGCCTCCCCTCAGGCAAGCCAGAAAGGAAGGCATCGACACGCTCGATGACATCCTGAAACCGCTCTCCTCCAGGCACCTGGTACCCCGAAATATCATTAGCCCAAGAATCGATCTCTAACTGATCAATCTCTGACCAGGAAACGCCCTCCCAGGCACCGAAACTCATCTCGCGCAATCGCTCATCCACCTGATAAGAGAGATCAAGATAGTCGGCCAACTTCACACAGCGACGCATGGGACTGACGAAGACGCTCGAATAACTCGAACTCAGTTTGCCGCGAACGGCTTCAGCCTCTGAGAAGAACGTATCGTCGACATCAAGATCCAGGCTGCCATAGCAGATCCCGTCGGCAATGCGCGGTCGCGTGTGTCGGATCAGGTCGAGAGCCAAAGCGCGCTCGCCGCAAGATAGATCAGTACTTCCGATATCTGCTGGGAAAAACCCAGGTAATCACCGGTATAGCCGCCAATCTGGCGGACACACAATCGCGCCAGCAGCAAGACAGCAGCCACCAGGATGAGGACTGCAACCACCGTGAGTTGCAGCTGCCAAAGACCCAGGGGCACGATGACTGCGAGGCCCACCAGAAGTCCTCTGGAGGGTACACCCTGCGCCACCGGTTTAGCCCGGGCCGCCTCGGCGTCCTGCACATAATCGAGGAGATAGATTAAAACCAGAGGCGCAATCCTGGACAGTGCATGCGCGACGACGAGCAACACGGCTCCTAAAACAGGATCCAAAAAAGCCAGTATCGCTGTCCGCAAAGAAAGGACAACCCACAGAGCCGTGGCGCCATAGGTCCCAATCCTCGAGTCCTTCATGATCCGAAGCTTGTCCGCCGGGCTAAACCCACCGCCAAACCCGTCACACACATCAGCCAGGCCGTCCTCATGGAAACAGCCAGTCATGAGCAGCCCTGTGACGACAGCCAGTACTGCCGCCGCTGGTTGAGGCAGCCAGAGTGTCGAGAACCAGAATACACCCGCCGCAATGGCGCCGATACCGAGCCCAATCCAGGGCAGATACTGACTGGCGTGATCGAGATCGTTATCTGAAAATCCGGAGATAGTGCCCATCGGTATACGGGTAAAGTAGCCTACGGCCACCCGAAAGCGACGAAGCTCTCGTGAAACAGAATCGGGATTCAATAACGCCATAGTCGCTTTTACAGCCCGCTAATCGGGGGCCTCGCTAACGCCCGCTTCGGCAAACGTCGCCATATTGCTGTGCAGCTGGCAGGCCGCTTCAAGCACGAGCACCGCAACGGCGGCTCCGCTCCCCTCCCCAAGTCGCATACCGAGATCCAGCAACGGATCTGCGTTCAGTGCCGCCAAAACATGCGTGTGTCCCGGCTCTGCTGAGCAGTGCGAGTAAAAAAGCCACGGCGCGATAGAAGGATTGGCTTTGACGGCAACCAGTGCCGCCACTGAGGCAATAAATCCATCCACAAGCACTGGTTTGCCCTGCTGAGCGCAACCCACATAAGCGCCGACCAACCCTGCAATCTCAAAACCTCCAAGATGCCTCAAGATCATCAGAGGCTGCGCCGAGCGAACAACCGCCTCATGATGCTTGAGCGCCTGACTAATGACATCCGATTTGTGTTTGACCCCTGCTGAATCGAGCCCGGTTCCCGGCCCGACCAGATCCTCCGGCGGCAAACCCAGCAATGCACAGGCGAGTGCGCTGGCGCTGGTGGTATTCCCAATGCCCATTTCTCCGCCAATAAAAAGCTGACTTTGGGTCTGCGCCGCTTTTTCTGCTGCCCGTCGCCCAGCGTCGAGACTCTTTGCGAGTTGTGAATCGTTCATCGCTGACTGGCTGACAAAGTTCGCGGTTCCTGGGCCGAGGTCCCATCGGGAAACCTTATCGAACTCTCCCGGATCATTCACGAGGCCTAAATTGATCACTTCCAATTCGGCGCCAAGGTGCGCTGCCATGACTGAGATCGCCGCACCTCCGCTGGCAAAATTTCTTACCATCTCTCCCGTCACTGCCACCGGAAACGCAGAGACCCCTTCGGCCGCTACACCATGATCCCCAGCAAAGACACCGATATAGGCGGGTTTAGTCTGGGGTGCGTCGGTATTCTGCAATGTGGCCAGATGCACCGCGCACGCCTCTAATCGACCCAGCGAACCGGGCGGCTTTGTCAGGCTGTTCTGTCGGGCCAGCGCCGCCTCGCGGGCCTTTTCAGATATCGGCATTGCCGGAGCGGCAATCCAGTCATTCTCCGATTGCTTCATTGATTTTCCTCTAAGGCACTTACTTTGACGACACCGATATCCCGACCACCCCCAAGAAGAGTTGCTCACAAAGCGGTGCAGATGTCCGATGCAAAACCTCTGCCCCATCACAGACTGAGACCATACTCATGCGGGATAAAAAAAGTAGGTGTCGCCCACCTGATAGCGGTGAAGTTGGTGCTGGTAAAGCCCGGACAGATTTTCTTCGTTTGCGATCAACTCGACCGGGCCTTGGCGCGTTTCCCCCTCACCATACAGCAAAAGCAGGTGATCACTGAAGCGCGTAGCGAGATTGACATCATGCATGACCATCACGACCGCCCGCGCCTTGGCTCGACACTCGGCAAGGAACTCCTTGAGCAGTTGGGTCTGAAAATGAAGATCGAGGTGATTAACCGGTTCATCCATAAACACCAGTTCTGTCTCTTGCGCGGCCAACGCGGCAAGCTCTACCCGTCGCCGTTCGCCGCCGGACAATGCAGAAAGATCGCGACTTCCAAAGTCCTGGAGACCGACGCGGTTCAACTCCCGTTCAACAATTGATTGATCGTGCTCGCTCGAGTCCCGCCACCTCTGGATCCACGGATGGCGCCCGTTCATTACGGTCTCGTTGACAGTCGTTGGAAACTGAATCTCTGGATTCTGAAATAGCAGACCAATCTTCTGTGCACGACTCCGTCGGGAAAGCTGGTCAAGAGAATCTCTCCCAAGCCAGATATGGCCCCGCTTCAAGGGCCTCAGGCCAGCAAGCGTCAGCAGCAACGTGGTCTTTCCGATTCCGTTACGGCCCAGAATCGACCAGACCCTTCCCGGCTCAAGGGTCAGATTCAGATCACGGCAGACGACCTGCCCGCCGATGGCCGCCTCGATTCCCTCTGCGTTTAGAAGCGTCATTGCGTTTGTGTCCGGCTCCCGCGCCGCAACAGGTAAAGAAACAACGGCACGCCGACAAATGCCGTGATTACCCCAACCGGCAACTGGCGAGGTGCCAACACCGTACGGGCGAGCATTTCCGTAATCACCAGTAAACTGCCTCCCATCATCACCGAGGCAGGAATCAACCGGCGATGGTCTGAGCCCACGATCAAACGCATCATATGGGGCACAACCAGTCCAACAAAACCAATGGCGCCCGCGAGCGTCACCGCTACCGCTGTCAAGAGCCCCGCTCCGATCAACAAGGCCAATCGAAGCCCAAGCGTGTGAACACCAAGCGACTCTGCTTTTAACGTGCCTGCGACGAGTAGATTCAACCCGCGCGAGGAAAAAAGGCTGAAGACAAGAACCGCAAACAGAACCAAGCAATGCACAAATCCTGGCCCACCGCCTCGGAAATCGCCCATCAGCCAGAAAAGCATGCCCTGGACCTGACTTTGCTGGCTAATTGAAAGCAAAAAACTGATAAGGGCGCCCCAGCCTGATGCCACCACAATGCCTGTGAGCAGCAACCTCGTTGACGACCAGCCCCCGGCATCGCGGCTGAGAAAAATAACAAGGGTTAGCGACAATACGGCTCCCGCTGCTGCTGCCAAGGAAACGGTTTGAGTTGGGAGCCCCAGTAGCATGACGATCAGCGCAAACACTGCAGCTCCGCCCGAGGTGCCAAGCACATAGGGATCGGCCAGGGGATTCCTCAATAACGCCTGCATCAAGACCCCGGCGAGAGCGAGAGAGGCGCCCACCACCAAGGCGCTCGCTGACCTTGGCAGGCGCAATTCAAAAATAATAGTGTGATCTATCGACGGTCGGCCCGTGCGGATGGTTTCTGCCACTACGCTCCAGTCGATGGCGATACTTCCCGTCGATGCCGAGAGAACCAGACTCGCCGGTAACAGCACGGCCAAACCCGACATGACCCAGCCAAATCTTCTCGAATCGCGATCCGTCTGCAAATTAAACACGATGCCCTACCGATATTTTTGGATCAGGAAGAGTGGCGCGCCTTGTCAATGACGAGACACAGTGCCTCCACACCCTCGGCGAGGCGTGGCCCCATTCTGGCGATATGATCTGAATCCACCGCATAAATGTGCCGGTTACGAACCGCTCTCACTGTGGGCCAACTTTGCCACCGCTCGGCCCAAGGAGGCGTCTGCCCAAAAACACCCCCACCCACAATCACTTCGGGATCTCGAGCGAGCACTGACTCAAGTGACACAACTGGAGCCAGTTGCTTCAGATCAGAGAAAATATTCGTGCCGCCACAAAGACTGATGAGCTGACTGATCACATGATCGCCATTCAGGGTATAGATGGGCTGCTCCCAGACTTGATAAAAAACGCTCACCTGTCGACGCGTTGAGTAGGTTTCGCGAGAGGCATTAAAAGAGGCTCTAAAGGCTGCTGCCTGCGAAAGCGAATGAGTCTGGCGCCCTGTGAGCTCTCCCAAACGCTCCATGAGACTCACAATGTCATCCACCGTGCCTGGTTCGCTGATAAAGACGGGAAACCCGAGCCGTTTAAGCCCATCCAGATCCTCTTGCGAGTTGCCGGAGCGCCAGCCCACAATCAGGTCGGGCTTTAGGGAAAGTATCTGCTCCACATCGAATCGATTATGGGAACCTATCACGGGCAGATCTCTGGCTGCCGGGGGGAAGTCGCTGTATTCCACAACGCCCACCACCTGCTCGCCTGCACCGATAAAAAACAGAATTTCAGTGAGATTCGGCGCAAGACTGACAACACGCATTGCTGGAGAAGTTAACGCAACCTCCTGTCCCACATCATCAATCACTACCACTTCGGCGAACACACGCAATACAAAAAAAAGACCAAGGACCGCGGATATCGTCCGACCAAACGCTTTTCTGGTGAAACCCATGGTGCGCTTGCCTGCTAGGGGGATTCCAGATGTCGCTCCGACGCGCCTTTGTCACTACGCCATTACTGCGACGCGTAGCCGAAGCACTATATCCAACGTGCCGTCTGCGTCATGACGCGGGCCGCTCGGCGCATTAATGCTGGGACTGGCCAGGGCAGTTCAGCGGCGCCCGCGTTCTTCGCGGTTTGGGCATGCTTGTGCTCATCGTCTTTCATCTGACTGACTACCGCGCGACTTGGGTAATCTTCTTCCGGCAGGCGATCCAGATGACTGTCCAGATGAGCCTCGACCTGGTGTTCGGTTTCCTTGAGAAAACCCAAACTCCAACGATCTCCGGCCCAGCCGGCAAGCGCCCCCATTCCGAAGGCGCCGGTGTACCAGACAGGGTTCAGCAGACTCTTGCGTCCCTTGAGGGCTTTCAGGCGGTTTTCACACCAGATCAGATGATCCTGCTCTTCTGCCGCTGCCTGTATCATGGCATCACGGACACGGCCATCCTGAGCAGTTAGCGCCTGACCCTCATAGAGTGCCTGGGCGCAAACCTCGCCCACATGATTCACCCGCATCAATCGGACTGACTCACGCTTTTGCGCGTCGGTCAGCTCTCCGGCATTAACATCCTTGGCCGGATCTGGACGGCCCGTACCCACAGGCGTGCTTGCCATCGTCATCAACGCGGTTTGAGCCGCTGAGATCAGATGATCCAGCGGGCCAAGTTGCCTTGCCTTCGTTTTGTGAAGCTCAGAGAACATGCAGACTCCTTACTGCATCCATTTCAGGCCGACAAAGAATTGCCGGCCGGGTTGATGATAGTAACTGGCATATTCGTAATCTTCATCGGTCAGGTTCGTTACCTTGCCAACAAGGTGCCAGGCTGCGTTCAAATGATAGGCGCCGCGAAGGTCGATCGTTGTATAACTTTTTATTACCGTTGTGTTCGCCAGATCGTCGTAGGTGCTCCCCGACGAAAAGAGTGAAGCTCCTGCCGACCCTTTTGCAAAGGCCCGGTCGATTCTCAACTCAAGGAATTCTCCTGGCCGTCGGGGCAGCTCCTTTCCATCATGGGTTCCGCCCTCCTGCTCAGCAGATAACAAGGTGAGTGCGGCTCCTAATTTCCACGCCTCCATCACGGTATCCAACTGCATCTCCAAACCCTGAATCGTGGCTGCATTCACGTTGCCTGGGGCGCTTGTGGATGCGTCATACGCAATCAGATTGTCGACGTCGCTTGAAAAGATATTGGCGGAAAACCGGTTAGTCTGATCCCGCCATCGGTAACCTGCCTCTACCGTGGCTGATTCCTCCGGATCGAGATTCGCGTTACCAAAGCCTGGATAATAAAGCTCGTTGAATGTGGGCGCCTTAAAGGCTGTGCCGTACTGCGCCATGATTCGAGACGAACTATTCAGATCATAGCCAACGCTGGCATCCCCTGTGACTGAATCACCGAACTGCTCATTGTCATCGTACCGAAGTGCGGCCTGGACATCGAGCATCCCGACGCTGCCGATGAACTGGCCAAACCCTGCAAGGTTGTCCCGGGAGGTTTGGGTATAACTCGTTCCGCTATTCACTTCGTCACTGGCGAAATCGATTCCCAGCATGACCATGTTTGCCGCCGAAAGCGAGAACTCATTCAGCCAGCTGACAGATGTGCGGGACGTATTAAAGTGATCGGTCTTTACGCCGTTCTTTAACGTGTCTGTGTCGTCCTGACTTTGACCGGCCGAAAATTTCATTCCCAGGCGGTCGCTCGCATCGACGCTTAACTGCGCGCCCAGAACGCTGATTGAAAAATCCGTCTCGTTTGAGAATGATCCATCGTATTCAGTTTCTCCGGTCGAGGACAGATAGCTCACGGAAAAGTCTGCATTGTCATTGACAGACCCGGCAAGGCTTGCCTGAACGGATAGATTTTCGTAGCCGTCGCGGTCATCCTCGAATGTGAAACATCCGGCAGTGGCCGATCCTTTGCAGACATCGTACCCCTTGCTCTTTTCATAGTTCGCGCCGAGAGAGAACTTCGTTGCGTTTTCTCCCGCCGAGAGTCTTGCGCCGAATTTGGAGTAATCATCAGTACCTGCCGTCGCGAAGGCGGAGGCCCGTGGCGCCTTGGCAGGGTCCCGGGTGAAAATCTGAATCACACCGCCGATGGCGTCCGGACCATACAGACTCGATCGTGGGCCCCTGACGACTTCAATGCGCTCGATCTGATCGGGATCAAGATACTGAAAAGAAGTGGTCCCAAGCGTGGTCGAGCCCACTTTGACCCCATCGATCAGCACGAGAACATGATCCGACTCAGATCCCCGAAGAAAGACCGAGCTGGGTTGCCCCAATCCGCCGGTGTTGCTGACAGTAAGTCCCGGCACCGTCCGCAGGATGTCCGTTACTGTTTGCGGCTGCAGCGCTTCTATTTCTTCCCGATCGATGACACTGACCGCTGCAAGAGATGCGTCAACGGTCTGAGCGGTCCGGGTTGCGGTGACCACCACGGGCTCTTCCTCGCTATAGGCAAGCCCAGGGAATATCAGAACAAGAACAAACGGAATGATTCGGGCGTTTCGCGCCATTTAAGGCTCCCTCGCACCCTCCGTGCGAATAGTTATGCGAAAAGGCCTCGGCGAAACATTGCTCGCAATGCCACGGCCCCACGCGGTGGAATCGAATGACTGACTGGCCGGTCTCCGGACTCGTGGATGCCGTTTGGCCTGAAAGATCTGCGCCTTCCCGCGACGCGCTGTCGCAGTGGCATAAGCAGATCCAATCCACTTACCGTTGCGGGGGCAGTGCCGGGATTGCAGCAAACTTGCTACGCACCGGCTTCCCGTTTCACCGCGGGCGAAAAAACCCGCGACACCAGAAAGCCAAATGAGTATAGCCTCTTTGGACCATGGCACCTAGCAGGCAGTGACTCCCCAACGACACGAAGACATATCCAAACGACTGTCCTGCTTTGATCGTCAAAGCCTGCTTGACTTTAAGCCCCAGAACCTTGAGCATTCGCCTCGGTGCCGGCCCCAATTGGGGTGAAAAAGGGAACAAGGCGCGCTACGGCGTAACCTTGGCTGTACCCGCAACTGTAGGCGGTGAGCACCGGGTCCACGAAGCCACTGGTCAACGACCGGGAAGGCAGGCCCGATGTGAAGAACCGCAAGCCAGGAAACCTGCCGGTACCCGCGTCGCTGGTCCAGGATCGGGAAAAATTCCGGACGCGAACCACTTCGGTGGGCGACGCACTGAGTCGCTTAACGAGAGAGGTTCGCTATGCAAACGCCAGCGTTCATGATAAGGGCCGAGGGGGCCCGGGATCCTGATCACCAGGCGACTCCCCTCATGAGATCTCGAATGCTGCCTTTTGCGCTCGTACTCTCAGGCGCTATTCATGCTGCTGTAATCGGGATCTCTCACGACGTCGTGCCAAAACTCACGGCTGATTCCTCTTTTGTCTATACCACACAGCTTGATGCCGTCCTGATTGATATCGCACAGGATAAAGGCGAGACGCCGCTACCGTCACAAGCCGCGGCTGAATCGGTCGCTTCAGCGGGTGAACAGAATCCACAAGACGACCTCGAACAGGAGTTGGAAAGACTTGAACAACTTTCCGCTTCGCTGGAGAAACAATTAAAAGAGGCGCAAGCCGAACGGCGTGCTGAAGCTATCCGTTATGAGGCCCACATCGACGCCTTGCTTGAGCAGAATACGCTGACCCAACGGGACAGCCAGCGTCTGACGACCGCCCTTGTCGAACAAAAAAGCACCGTCACCAAGCTGCGCACGACAGTTCAGCAACTCTCTCAGGATCCTGATCTGGAGAAAAACGCCACTCGACAACTGCAGGCAAGCCAACTCAAGCATCAGAGCGACCTCATTGATCTGCAAACAGAAAAAGAGCTCGTGACATCTCAGAATCAACAGCTCACAGACCGGCTTACCCAGACGCAGTCGGCCTATGAAGATTCAGCTGCCCAACTTCATGACACCGCGTCAAGACTTGCCGAGACCCGTTCCGAAAACCAGAAACTTGCCCTTGCTTTGGCCAGCTCAGAGAAAACCGCTCTGGATCTAAAGGATGAACTGGCCCAGGTGATCAATGAAGCAACCCTTGAACGCCAGACAATGGCTCAAGGACAAAAAGCGATGGAAGAACATCTTGAGGCGATCTCGATCGAACTTGACACCGAGCGCGCATCAAACGAACGCTTGCAAGTCCAAACGAAGCGACTTGATCAAACCATTGCTGCGCTCCGAATCGATCAGCAAGAAAACGAAGCAGCCCATAAGGAAACAAATGCCCGTCTTGCGGATGCGCAATCTGCTCTTCGCTCAACTGAAGAGGAAAACGAGGCGCTTCAACATGAGTTATCGCACGCCAAAAAGAACGCGGCCGATCTTAAAAAGCAGCTTAATCAGGCGCAGGCGTCAAAAGCTTCCCTGGATACCGGAAATGCCTTGAGCGACCTTCGCCCCGTTCCGACCGCAGGCAATCCCAAGCCGGTTTACCCGAGGATGGCGATCCGTCGCGGTATCGAAGGAGAAGTGAGACTCTCTGTCAGCGTAACTGCCTTGGGCAAAGTCTCCCGAATATCCATAAACAAGCCCAGCGGTTCTGCCATGCTTGATCGGGCCGCTATTGATTCGGTCAGAAAGTGGCAATTCACCCCCGCGATCCGGGATGGTGTGCCAACAGCCATGGTGGTCGACATCCCGATCCAGTTTCGTCTCATCGACTCGCGGGGTTGATCAAGCGGGGCTGGTTCAGACGACTCCGTCGGCCTGCAAGGCGCTGATGGCACTGTCCTCATAGCCCAAAACTTCCCGCAGTACCTGATCGGTGTCTTCACCAAGAACCGGGGGAGCCCGGCGGACCTCCCCCGGGGTTTCAGACAGTTTCAGCGGACTGCCCAAGAGATTGATCTCTCCGAGGGACGAGTGCAGCGCCTGGGTCCTCATCTGTCTATGGATGACCTGAGGATCGCTCAAGGCTTCATCGATGCTGTTGATGCGTCCGCAGGGGATACCCTCCGGCTCCAGCAGATTCAGCCAGTCGCCCGTATTTTTGCTCTTCATTAACAGCGCAAGCGCTTCAATAAGCTGTGCTCTGTGCTTCACCCTACCCCGGTTGGCAACAAAGCGGGGATCCTGGGCCAAGTGGGGTTGGTCTGCGAGCTCGCAAAAACGCCGGAACTGACCGTCGTTACCGATCGCCAGAATGATGTGCCCATCCTGGGTCTCAAAAACCTGGTAAGGCACGATGTTGGGATGGGCGTTTCCCATTCGCACAGGCGTTTGTCCGGCCGCGAGATAAGTCATGGCCTGATTCGCAAGAATCGCCACCTGACAGTCGAGAAGCGCCATATCAATATATTGCCCCTGACCCGTACGTTCGCGATGAATCAGTGCGGTCTGGATGGCATTGGCGGAGTAAAGGCCAGTCACGAGATCGGCGATCGCGACACCCACCTTCTGGGGATTAGTCCCGGCAACCTCCTCGGCCTCTCCGGTCACGCTCATCAGGCCGCCCATCGCCTGGATCATAAAGTCATAGCCGGCCCTGTCCGCGTACGGCCCAGTCTGGCCAAAACCGGTGATGGAGCAATAGACGAGGCTGGGATTAATCCCCTTAAGCGTCTCGTAGTCGAGACCGTAGCGCGCCAAGGCGCCAACCTTGAAATTCTCGACGACGACATCGCAATGTGCCGCGAGCTCATGCACGACCTTTTGACCCCGGGAATCTGAGAGATTCAGCGTCATTGAGCGCTTGCCCCGATTAGTCGCAAGAAAATATAGGGACTCCTCGTTTCCACCTCCATCAACGGAGACAAAAGGAGGCCCCCATTGCCGGGTGTCGTCCCCGCTGCCCGGCCGCTCAATCTTGATGACATCAGCGCCAAGATCGGCCAGGATCTGCGTGCACCAAGGGCCGGCCAACACCCGGCTGAGATCAAGAACGCGTATGTGTGACAGCGCACCCATAGATCAGCCGGTAAATGCCTGAAGACCGGTTTGGGCGCGCCCCAAAATCAGCGCGTGAACGTCGTGCGTCCCTTCGTAAGTATTGACCGCTTCCAGATTCATCATGTGGCGAATCACGTGGTACTCATCCGAGACCCCATTACCGCCATGCATGTCCCGCGCTGTTCTCGCAATCTCGAGCGCCTTGCCGCAGTTATTGCGCTTGAGCAACGAGATCGCCTCCGGGGCAGCGCGCCCTTCATCAAACAGGCGTCCGAGTCGAAGACAAGCGTGGGTGCCGAGTGTGATTTCTGTCTGCATATCGGCAAGTTTTTTCTGAATCAGCTGGTTTGCCGCAAGGGGTCTGCCGAACTGTTCCCGCTCCAGGGTGTAGTTGCGCGCAGCGTGCCAGCAAAAATCCGCCGCGCCCATCGCGCCCCACGAGATTCCGTAACGCGCGCGATTGAGGCAGCCGAAGGGGCCTTTCAAGCCGCTGACTTCGGGGAGGATATTCTCAGCCGGCACGAAAACATCCTCCATGACGATCTCGCCCGTCACAGAGGCTCTCAACGAAAACTTTCCCTCAATGGCGGGCGTGCTGAGTCCTTCCATCTCCCGCTCCAGAATAAACCCGCGGATCACACCTTCATCATCTTTCGCCCAAACGACAAAGACATCCGCGATCGGCGAATTGGTGATCCACATCTTGGCCCCGCTGATCCGGTAGCCGCCATCAACCGACCGGGCCCGGGTCTTCATGCCGCCGGGGTCTGAGCCGTGATCGGGCTCGGTCAGCCCGAAACACCCTACAGACTCCCCCGTAGCAAGCCGGGGCAGATACTTCTCACGCTGCTCTTCAGACCCATAGGCAAAAATCGGATACATAACGAGGCTCGATTGAACGCTCATCATGGATCTATAGCCTGAATCCACCCGCTCCACCTCTCGCGCAGCGAGCCCATAGCAAACGTAATTCAGTCCAGCACAGCCATAACCATCGATTGTGGAGCCGAGCAGCCCAAGCTCACCCATGCGGGGAAAGAGAGAGCGATCGACTTTTTCCTCCCGAAAAGCCTCAAGCACGCGGGGCTGCAACTCCTCCTGACAAAAACGGCGGATGGAGTCGCGGACCAATCGTTCTTCATCCGTCAGCATATCGTCCAGCACCAGCGGATCCGCCCAATCAAAAGCCGCAATGGTCTTTGGGGATTTGGTCATTGTTCCAGTACTCCAGTCTTAACTGTATCGGGTGTCATTTTCGGTTACGGCGATTTCAAAGAAGTGGATACCAACGAGCACCGCCGCCTGGACTCGTTCGGAATTTTTCACACTCGTATAATACCGCGCAACCACCCATTACCGATCACGGCAGGTTACCGCCGAACTTTCCAAAGGCCCCCATGAGTCCCGAACAATTCTGGCCGTTGATTCAGGTCATCCTCGTCGACCTGATGCTTGCCGCTGACAATGCCATCGTTATCGGACTCGCTGCGGCCAGCGTGCCAGCCGCCTTGCGTCCCCGCGTCATCATGCTCGGCATTGCGGCTGCTGCCGTTTTGCGGATTCTTTTTGCACTGGTGACTGTCCAGCTCCTGCAGATTGTGGGCCTGGTGCTCGCGGGAGGTCTGCTGCTCTTGTGGGTCTGCTGGAAACTATGGCGGGAGCTGCGCAGCCGCAATGAGTCGAACGAATCAGCCGATGAAGAATCCGTTGCGCCTGCGAAATCACTTCGGCAGGCGATTGTGCAGATCATCATAGCGGACGTATCGATGTCGCTCGACAACGTGCTCGCGGTGGCCGGCATTGCCCGCCATGAGCCGGTCATTCTGGTTTTTGGTTTGGCGCTGTCCGTGGCGCTTATGGCCTTTGGTGCGACGCTGATCGCCCGACTACTTGAGCGATACGCCTGGATTGCGTACATTGGCCTAGTGGTGATCCTTCAGGTCGCGCTGGTCATGATCTGGGAAGGATCACGAGAACTGATCGTACTGGCCCAGGCTTAACTTTCTTGGTCAAATGAAAAAAATCTTCTCTAAGACTGTTTTACAGCATCTGCGCGGTGCAAGTTGTTGCGCCCTGTTGTTCGCGGCAAGTGAAATCGCCTGGGCGCAAAGCGCAGACGTCCAGCGCGCGATTGATGCCTATAACGAGGGCGACTATGCGGCCGCCATGGCGGTCTGGGAACCGCTCGCCAATCAGGGAAACCGTGACGCCCAATTTGCCATGGGTGTGCTCTATTACGAAGGCCATGGCGTTAACAAAAACCTCGACGAAGCTCTGGCGTGGTTCCGAAAAGCTGCAGACTCAGAGCACCCAACCGCTATGTTTAACCTGGGGGTGGCCTACTGGGAGGGCCGAGGGCTCAGTCAAAGTTTTGCGCAAGCCGTGGACTGGTGGGAGCGAGCGGCGGAATCGGGCGATGTTGCGTCTCAGTACAATCTGGGTCTTGCCTACTATCTTGGCAAAGGGGCGCAAAAAGATCTTGATCAAGCCAGAAACTGGCTGACGCAAGCCGCAGAGAAGGGTCATGCCGATGCCCAACGCGTGCTCGGTATCATCGATGAAAAAGCTGCAAAGACTCAGACTGCGGCTTCATCAACGTCAGGCGCCTCAACTGCTTCTACAGCTAACCAGGCCGGGTCTGCGGAAGTGGAGTCAGTAACGGTTCAGCCTGCAGAATCGCAAGAGACACAAGCGCAAAACGTGTCGGAACCGTCTTCAGGGCAGGCAAGCAACGCAACAGCACCTGAAGCCTCCACAGAAGCCTCCACAAAAGTCACCACAACTTCAAAAGAAAAAGCCGCGGCAGGTTCCGTCATTATCACAACCCGTTTTCGGGCAGCGGAGGTCAGTGTCGATCAACTCGAATTGCGCTCCGGCCCTGGCAGTCAGTCTCCAGTTCTGCAGACGCTGCGACAGGGAACGCCCGTCAAAATTGTCGAGGCACGGGGATCATGGGGCAGAGTCGAGATTCCCGGGCAAGTGCGTCTTTGGGTGTTTGGTGATTATGTTCAAGGCGCCCCCGAAGGGCGAATCACCGCCAACAAGGTCCGCTTGAGAAACCGGCCGACAACAGGCGAGAACTCAAAGGTCGTCGCGCACCTGAATAAAGGAGATTCGGTAACGGTTCATACCAGTACGGGAGATTGGAAACAGATCAGCAGCCGCAAGGCAACACCCGCCTGGGTGAGGTTATCGGGGGTATCCGAGCAGAATCCTGTGACGCAGGACTGGCTCGATAACTTCAATGCGCTTGCAAATACCCCAACAGGTAAAACGAAAACAGCATCCGCCAGTTCCACACCTTCGGCCTTTCGGGCAGCCTGGGTCAGAGGGGACAATACAGCAGTGCTCGGGCGGGCCGCGCCAGATGCGCCCAAACTCAACGACCTCGCGAAAGATCTTCCGGTAAAAGTTATCGGCAGCAAGGGAGAGTGGCTGATGATTGAGAGCCCAATCGGGCTGGATGTCTGGGTCTATGGCAAATTAATTAGCGAAACCGGAAACACCGCCCAGATAAACAACAATCGAGTCAGAATTCGCTCGTTACCTTCTACCGGGCCTGAATCTGACGTGCTGGGTTTGCTCGACAAAGGCACGCCGGTTGAGATCAAGAGCCGCAAGGGAGACTGGATCCGCCTTCGAGTCACCCGGTCGATCGCTGGTTGGGTCGCGAGCGATAGACTGACAACCCCGGGATCGGTCTCCGCTGATTGGCAAAAACGCTGGGACGATATCCGATCTCAGAACAGACTCTGAGAGTTACTGCAATAACCTCCCCCCCTACCTGCGGATTCCATTTGTTGCCCAGGATTTTCGCGATTCTGGTTATTGGGCTGAGCCTCGGCACACCCACATTCGCGGATGACCTCGATCTCGATGCGGTCAGGTCGATGATCGAAAACGGTGAAACGAGATCCGCTCTTGAACTGCTCGACCACGAGATTGCATCATCAACATCGGACTCTGCGGCGCTGCGCTTCCTGCGCGCGCGGATTTTCGTCACGATGGGCGATCTTGAAAAAGCAGAGCGCATCTATCGAGAACTGATCACACGCTATCCTGCACGGCCTGAACCGTATAACAACCTTGCGCATCTTTACAGTGCGCAAGGCAAACTGGATCAAGCAGCCTCACTGTTGCGTGCGGGTCTTTATACTGATCCCGCATATCGGGCCCTTTTTGACAACCTGACCCGCATCTATGCGGAACAGGCGGCCCGCTCACTCAGCGCAGCGCTTGATCCAGAGGACGCCGAGTCGCGCAAAGCCTTGCCTCTTGGAACGCTAAACGAGATACCAACGCTCTCGGACTAAAGAGATTCCGTCATGCCGGGCGTTGCAGATTTGGAGAAGCCGGCGCAAAACGTTAGAATTCCGAGCGTTCTATCGAGTCAGGAAACTATCCTCATCGATGAAAGATCTCTTCTTGAAGCGTCCGCTGCTCCTGGTTTTCCTGATCGGCCTGGCACTGCCCTCAATCGTGCGAGCAGGCGAGGAAAGCAACTATGAGACACGCCTGATAGCCTCCGCCGATACGATTGCCAGCGGAAACTGGTCGGACGCCCTGAATGAACTCAATAGCCTGACGGCTGACTTTCCCCTGAGTCGTATTGGCCATATGCTAAAGGCCGACCTCCTTTTTTCACTCTCCGGACAGGCCCAGGCAAGATCAGCCGATCCAGCGATTGCAGAACTTCAAAAGCAGCTTCGATTGCGCTGGAGCCATGTACAGTCTGCCGAAGCAAAAAGGGAATTAGTCCCGGCAAAGCTCCTGCAGATCTCCGACAAGGTGCCTTTTGTCCTTTATGCGGATCTGCGCGCTTCAAGGCTACATCTCTTCGCGCAACAACACGGCACACTGGTTCGCCTCTCTGACTACTACATCACTATGGGTCGCGCCGGAGCCGGCAAGGAGCGCGAGGGTGATCTCAAGACCCCTGTGGGGGTATATCAGATCAATGGCTACATTCCTGGAGGGCAACTCCACGCGCGATATGGGGCCGGCGCGCTGACCACGAATTATCCCAATTCCCTTGACCGGTTTCTGAACAGAACCGGGTACGGCATCTGGCTGCACGGCACAGAACCCGGGTGGATTAACCGCGGGCCCCGGGCCAGCGAAGGATGTCTGACACTGAGTAACCCGGATTTTGAGCAACTCCTGATCCAGCTGGGATCGCATCAGGATGTCCCGGTCGTGATTGACGATGCTCCGCGATGGATCGAGACTCAAGACCTGCATCAGGCAAAAGACAAGGTTCTTGCATCGATTACCGCCTCAGCAACTCGGATAGCTGAATCCTCCGACCACCGTAACGTATTGGCTTCGCGCTACGGTCTTGACGAAGGCGCACGAATTATTGACCTTGTCCTGTATCCGGGGAAACAGGAGCGAGTGTTTGCACGCTGGATCAATGCCTCACAGTCAGGGGACGCATTCTCCGTGGAGCAATATTGGCATCCCACCGGAGACGGTGGGTGGGAAATTCTCCTTCAGACGTCGGAACCGGCGCCGGCGCCCGAAAGGCTAACAGCCGACCTCACCCAAACAGACTAGGTCGCGAAGCCCCTCTGTGGCTGATTAGGGCTTGCCCGATTTCGCCTCGACTGTTAGTAGCCCCGCCCGGATTCAACAAGATTAGGCCAGGGCTTATCCTGTCGAAAGTCATTGATCGCATCCGCTATGTAGCGACAGGCGGTGGGGGGATGCGTGATACTCGCGATGTGCGGAGTCAAATACACTTTATCGTGTGTCCATAGCGGGCTGTCATGCGGCAGGGGTTCAGTTTCAAAAACGTCCAGGGCCGCACCGGCGAGGCTTCCTTCATCCAGAGCGTCGACAAGATCCTGCTCGTTGACGAGGTCCCCACGACCCGCATTGATAAAGTATGACCGAGGCGGTAACCAGCTGAGGGTCTTGCGGTTAACGAGCCCTCTCGTCTCCCGGGTAGAAGGCATCAGGGCAACGAGCATCTCACTGCGGCGCATAAAGGCCTCGAGCTGTTCCTCACCGTGAAACACTTCCACACCCGCAATATCACCCGGGCTTCGGCGGTAGCCAACCACCTGATATCGAAGCGCGGTCAATTGACGCGCCAATGCCATGCCAAGTACGCCCAGACCCATCACCCCCACTGTGATCTCACTGGCCGGGGCCTGGGTCAACTCCTCCCAATGCCGCGCAATACGATTGGTTTCAAATTGGGGCATAAGCCGATGAAATCGAAGGACATGAAACAGGCAGAACTCCACCATACCGGCGGTCAATTCCGGCTCCACCATTCTCACGATCGGCAGGTGGGTCGGCAGAGTCGGACAGGTCAGGAGTGAATCGACTCCCGCGCCGATTGAGAAAATCACTTCAAGGTTATCCAGCGCGTCGAACAATTCTGGCGGCGGACCCCAAAGCAAAGCGCAGTTGATCTCGCCGGGATCTCCTATATCCGGCCAAAGACGGACTTCAAGTTCCGGCATGACCGAAGAAAAGGCTTCAATCCATTGCTTATCCCGCGCATCGGTCTTCAAGAGCATTACTGCTTTGCCGTCTTTCAACACCTGATCTTCTCTCTTTTTACTGTGGGGGTAGGCCTTACCAACGAGGCTTTGGACTATCCTTCCTGCAAACGCATTCTCGTCAACTGCAACATGAAAACAACCCTATCTGGGCCAGAAGAATACATTTTGGTCCGGACATTGCAAAACGATCCAAAATTTGCGACCCTTGCTACGCGGGTACCTGAAGATCCGTCTCTCAGACCAAGACTGTAAGCAGAACTCGAGTCCAGCGGCTATAGGCTGGATCATAAAAATAGCGATCAAACAAAGTTACCTGGAGGAGCAAGTCTCGAGATGAGCAACGAGGATACCTTTGTCCGTTTTAAAGAAGTCCAGAAAAGTTACGATGGCGAAACATTAGTCGTCAAGAATCTTAACCTGGATATTGAACGCGGCGAATTTGTCACCATGCTGGGGCCCTCGGGATCCGGCAAGACCACCTGTCTCATGATGCTGGCGGGATTTGAGCCCGCGACCCATGGCGAGATTTATCTTGGTGACCGTCCTATTAATTCGGTGCCACCTCACAAACGAGGCATCGGCATGGTATTTCAGAACTATGCCCTTTTCCCGCATATGACGGTTAACGAAAATCTGGCGTTTCCGCTGGAGGTTCGCAAACTCAGCAAATCCGAAATCGCAACCCGCACCAAGCGGGCACTCGACATGGTTCAGTTAGGTGCCTTTGGTGATCGGCGGCCCGCCCAACTTTCCGGCGGTCAACAGCAACGTGTGGCCGTTGCCCGTGCGTTGGTGTTTGATCCGGACCTCGTGCTCATGGATGAACCCCTCGGTGCGCTGGATAAACAACTGCGGGAACAAATGCAGTACGAGATCAAACACATCCATGAAAGTCTTGGCGTGACCGTGGTGTACGTTACACACGACCAATCTGAAGCGCTGACCATGTCGAACCGCATCGCGGTCTTTGACGACGGCGTCATCCAGCAGCTCGCACCGCCCAGCGATCTCTATGAACGTCCGGAAAATGCCTTCGTCGCGCAGTTCATCGGGGAAAACAACCGCTTGCTCGGCTCGGTCGAGGCAATCGATGGGGAAGAGTGCCAGGTCAAGATAGACAACGGCGAAGTCATTAGGGCGCTTAAAGTCAACGTGGATGGCGTCGGACGACGCGCCACGCTGTCGCTACGGCCGGAGCGTGTCGAGGTAAATCCCGAACCCGGCAAGTTCCCCAACGTCTTTGACGCCAAGGTCGAAGAACTCATCTATCTTGGTGATCATATCCGCACCCGGGCTTCGGTCTGCGGGCACGATGATTTTATTGTTAAGATTCCCAACGCATCGCACCATGCGCTGCTCAATGAGGGAGATACGGTCAAGTTCGGCTGGTCCATGGAGGACTGCCGGGCACTTGATGTCTCGCATACGCACTAGGAAGCGTATGTGAGATATTTCCTAGCGTCTAACCAATAGACGATAAACCCACCTCAGTTAAGGAGGATATTCATGAGAAAACATCTCATAACAACCACCCTGGCCTCGGCTTTGATCAGCGCGGCTTTGGTAACACCTGCTCAGGCCGATGTCACTATCGCGTCTTGGGGTGGTGCGTACACCATGAGCCAGCAAAAGGCTTATGCAGATACTTGGACCGAAGGCCAAGCTAACTTTGTCAACTACAACGGTGGTCTGGGTGAGGTCCGAACCCAGGTGGAATCCGGCAACGTGACATGGGACATCATCGATGTCCTGCCTCACGAAGCCCGCGTTGGCTGTGATGAAGGACTTTTTGAAGAACTGCCAAGAGATGTGTTTGTCCCGGCGGCTGATGGCACCTCAATGGATGACGACATCATGGTCGAAGTCCCGAACGACTGTGTCGTGCCTCAGATCTTCTGGTCTTACGTTCCT
>Ga0255767_1001330_pt1 | contig 22022 bp, 7 predicted proteins | sample 071ome_24_FD_179967 | JGI IMG/M metagenome (GOLD analysis project Ga0255767, IMG submission 179967) | Coastal salt marsh microbial communities from the Groves Creek Marsh, Skidaway Island, Georgia - 071402CT metaG (version 2) | ecosystem: Environmental > Aquatic > Marine > Intertidal zone > Salt...
AACTCGAGCGAGTGGAGAAAACCGTCGAGTTGCTCAAAAGAACAAATTCCATACTAGAAGCAACTGGACAGGAACGCTACCTCGCCGAGTTACCTCTGAGTTGGATTTCACGAGCACTCTTACGGGCACACACGCCGGGCTCTATTATTCAATAGTCCATACATTAAAACGATGTACCGGTAGATCGAGGAGTAGTGGGGTACGCGAGACGACGACCGCGAGCGATTCGACCGACCGACGACTCGACACGTCGAAGCGCGGACGACGGCGACGGCGACGACGGCGAGATGACGGTTGAGGAGCGGCCGCCGCCGCCGCCGACGACGACGTCGGAGCGCACGGGGTTCGCGGAGACGACGCGTCGATCGGGTGCGCGACGACCGTTTAGACGACGAGGAGGAGGTCGAGGACGCGCGGGTGACGAGGAGGACGGCGGCGGCGGCGAACGCGACGGCGACGATGGGAGAGAGTCCGTGTTCGACGCGCGAGCGGTGTGCGCGTGGTTGACGCGCGAGTCTGGGATCGTCGTCGCGCGTCCGAAGGGGAAGAAGAGGCGAGGCGGTCGGGGCGATGGGGACGAAGAAGAAGATGATGAAGAGGAGGAGAACCGGACGCGGGAGGAGTACGAGACGGAGGACGAGGTGTGGGCGCGGGGGATGCGACACGCGAGAATGATTCGAAGGCGGTGCGTGCGAGCCGTCATGGAGCGGAGAGACGTCGAGACGCTGCGAGACGTCCGGTTTGAAGCCTCGGATGGGCTTCCCGCGGCGGCGCTGACGCGCATCCACGAAGCGTTCGCGTTGTTTACGACGAAAGTGGTGAGCGAGAGCGAATCGAGGGATAAGGCGACGAGTAAACTCGTGGTTGAACTCAGGGATGGGCACCGGGTGGAGGCGTGCGTCATGCGACACGAAAAGGGTCGGACGACGCTGTGCGTGTCGAGTCAGGTTGGATGTAAGATGGGGTGCACGTTTTGCGCCACCGGAACGCTCGGGGAACTTGGGAATTTGAGCGCTGGGGAGATTTTAGAGCAGTTGGCGCACGCGAGCGCGAGGGCAAACGTGAGAAATGTCGTCTTTATGGGCATGGGCGAACCGTTGAATAATTACGACGAAGTCATCGAAGCGTGCAAAGGGATGACGGATCCGCACGCGTTCGCGTTGGCGCCGTCGAAAATTACGGTGAGCACGGTTGGGGTGATTCCGAGGATGAAGACGCTGACGAGAGATGCGCCGGGGACGTGTTTGGCGTTGAGTTTACACGCGCCGACGCAAGAATTGAGGCAAAAGATTGTGCCGACGGCGACGGCGTACAAGTTGGACGCGCTCATGGAGACGCTCGATGAATACCTCGCGTCTGGACCAAAAATGAAGACGATGATTGAGTACTGCGTTCTGGGGGGTGTGAATGATTCAGAAGAGTGTGCGAGACTTCTCGGTGAGTTGTTGTTTGGGAAGGAGGTGATTGTCAATTTGATTCCGCTCAATCCGACGGATACTCCGGCGGGGCACGTGCCGCCGAAACCCGAAGCGGTGAAGAAGATGTTGGAAATTTTGACGCAAAAGTACAAGCTTTTCACCACTGTGCGGCACGAGATGGGACAAGACATCGCTGGTGCGTGCGGGCAGTTGGCGCTGAAGACGACGACTTCGACGGGGGATATGGAGGACATGATGGGGGCGAACGCGACGAAGTCGAGTAGTCGCGGGGTCCCGGGCGTCGTTAAGGCGTCGACCAAATCATCGTCGTCGTCGACGACGAGCGCGTCTTTGATGGCGAATGATACGTCTTCGTCCTTCGTGAAGAATTTCGTCACGCTCGAGGGCGCCCTGATTGTTGTCGGCGCGATGAGTGCCGGTATGTTGGCATATTCAATGTACGCGCGGAGGAAAGGAGAGTGAGAATTTCCTTTTCGATTTCTTTAAAATGTTTGGTAGAGTACAGTAGCGATTTGCAGAGGTTTGTAATGATTACACAAACAAACTATAGTACAAGTTTGTACACGACGACGCACATTCATTCGTCGTCGGCGAAAATGTCGACAATGTCGAGCGCGTATCGATCGCTCGGACAATCGCGTGAGCGCGCGGCAATAAAGGTTCTACCCACGTTATCGACCGACCACATGGATACGTTTTCAAAGTGCACACGATCCGATCGACGCATGCTTTCGTTCGAGCGCACGTCCGCTGTCCACGACGGGTCGTCGTCGAAGGATGAGGCTGTGAGGTAATCTGCTCGAACGCAGGCGACTTGATCGAGACTCGGAGCCTCTGCGCTAGAGACCACGATGGCGCCGAGCGCTCTGAACCCGGGTGGGGGAACGGGCATCCAAACCGTGAAATTACTTGCATCACGGTATATGAGCTCAAAGCTCACGGGTGGACTCGCAGAAATGTCTGGTCCACCGCGGCGAAGGATGACATTGACTGGATCAATTGGAGGTGCCGAACCGGCGACGACGTGCCCGAGAGGCGCGTACTTGTCGAGCGGCGGGACTGGCGCCCAAAAGCACGTCGATCCGCTCTGTGCGACGCATTTCCAGTTTGCGCAAGGCAACATGGTCGGTAACTCGTCGGCACCTCCCGATTCCGCGCCGTCTTCCTCTTCAATTTTGGAGCGCGACGACGAGTGTCGCTTGATTTCTTCAGAAATCATCAGCATTAAAACTCTCGATTGTTGCGTCGCCGGAGTCGTCTCGATGACTCGAGATATCCTCTTCTTCTCAAACACGCGCTTTTTCTTGCTGTACTCCTTGAGATGCAGAACGACGTTCGATGGCGGCTGAACCTCAACGTGAAGGAGCTCGGACCAGACGCAATGCCAGAGGGCGACGTACTTTTCCTCGGTTGGAGAAACGCGCTTCAACATGACGACTCTTTGATCAGTGAGCACGATGAGCGTCGTTTTGGAGTTGGCGTCCAAGCTTGAGATATATTTGTCTCGGCTATAGTAACCCTTACGAGTGAAGACTTGATGTGATCCGCCGGCGAGGGATCCTCGCTCGGCTGTCCTTAAGATGTAATGCGCTCGCGCAGAGTTGCTCTCAAACGAACGCAACACACCATCCGCGTGTTCTGCGCGTGGATGCCTGACTCGAACTTGCGGCGCCAAGGCGTTGACACCCAAAGTCGTCTTTACACTGTCGAGGCCGACGGCTATGCCTTCGGCGGTTCTTCCGACAGCTGCCAATCCGCCCGACAACGGCTGCGTCACGGCGCCTATCAAGCCTTTACCCACACCCTTGGCGAAACCCATGGCTCCGCCTTTCATGGCGCCTTCGATTGGCTTTTGAAAAACACCAGTCACACCACGGAAGACGCCCTTGGCGAGCATTTCCGATCCTTCGGTGATCCCGCTCTTGATGGAATCAGCCTTCTGACCGTCGGGGCCAATGGTTCGCTTCATTGACGACGAGAATTTCTTGTCCAGACTCAAACCAGCCAAACCCGCGGAGGCTTGACCCAGAGCTTGAGAGAACGAATCGAGGACATCAACTCCGGCGATTATTAAGAGCGCCTGTCGAGCGATTTGACGAGTGTAGGAGCCCTTTACCATGCTCCAAAACGCGCGCTCAAGAGCGTTTACGTCCTCCACGATGAACGGCTCCAGGCTGAGGTGCGCGTCGTCAATGTTGACGAACGACACGCCGACTAAAAACGCCGGTATCATGTGCTTTGGTCGCGAGTACGCCGCGGAGCGGAATCGCAGTCGCAGATTGAGCTCGCTCACGTGAAAGCTGCCCATGGAGATGGGCACGTTTGCGCGTTCGATTTGTTGCGTGAAGGCAGCGTGCGACGCTTGCTTTTCAAACACGCGCGCAAAATTGACCAGTCTCCACAACAGAGGCTCGTACAGAGCAACTTGCACGCTCTGGCGTGCGAACGTGACATCCATGTAAGGGATGAGACGGGCGTCCAAATCGACTGAGGATTTTGTGACTATTTTCATCGCCAAAAAGTCCTGCGGCGCGTCGCCGTTGTTCAGTAAACGCAATACAACCGGGAACTGCGATCCGACATTCATATCGTCAATCTGAATCGTCTTCACCACGAGTCCGAGGCTAGAGATCCCGTCGGCAGTGCCCGTCAAGCATTCAAATGCGACGCCATTTGCGGAAAGGTTGACGATTTCGCTCGATGCGCGGTCTATGAGCGCAAAGCTACAATCTGAGATGAGTAACTTGGCTCGGAGAGTCACCGGCGCTTTACCACGCATGCCGACCACCTTTTGTGTTCGAGGTACCATGACGGAAGATTCGTAGGATTTGACTTGCAAGACGCACACCTCACGTCTTTGAAGTCGCATGACGGGGAGAAAGTTGAAATAAACGCTATCGCCGCCGTCCACGTCAAGATTTTCAACTGTCCGTAAATCAATCTTCGGCACGGGAAGACCTGGAAGACTCTCCTCCTTCACAGTGATATCTATGCTGTCAAAATCATACGTTCGATGAATACAACCATCGATTGAACCTTTACGGACAACGACCAAGTTGAGTCTTTGCGCGTCGAGCGGTCTTGACCAAGCGAACGATTTGGCGCTTCTCGGCATGACGACACGCCAAGGTTCCAATTCGTCAGAGACCGCACCAGCTTGTCTAAAGGCAATGACATCGACATCGCTAGAGTTTTCAACCAAAATATTTGCTTGAGATCGATGCTCCACACTCAAACTCACTCTACTGATGCCCAACGTCGAGAGATCTGCCTGAAGACTCAAGAGCTGGAACTGGTCGGGATGTGCAGAAGTATACACTGGCACTTTGACGGCATTCGTCTTTAAAGAATAAAGATCGATTGGCGCAGTCCACGGAGCGCCTGGAATCTTGACTCGAACGCACCCGTCGTTTTCAAGAGCTTGCATTCGCACCGGAACGTTGACGTCGTGTTCTTGCAATTTTTGAGCAGTGCTCTCCGGGGCGGCGTCCTGGACAATCAATAATTCTGAACCAGTCTGGTTGGTAATCGTACAGCGTGGCTCGATGACGACGAGCTGCGACGAAGAGTTATTCGCCAAACTCTCCATTCGAACAGCGAGCGTATACACAGTTGAATCACCGCACACCGCGCGCACGACGACTGTGCTGCGAACGAGCTCGCGCTCGTCGATTGGAATCCCAGGGGAGAGTTGCAGTCGTGCCCGACCAGAATCTGCGACGCCAATCTCAATCATGAGCACTTCGCCGTCCTTTGGCGCGTTGCGAATGGCACAATCTCGCAAAAGTTCAATTCCATTGGTCGTTGCCACGGGCATTGTCTGCGTGAACTTGACTGGCATAACTAATTCGTCATCTTTGTCGCGCAACGCCTCAGCGGTAGACGTTCTAATGACGAGATCGACTCCAGTCCTATTGACCACAATCATGGATGCGGAGAGAGTAGTCGTTCGCGCTGCAAATGCAGACGTACCGAAATCGTGTCTGATAGCCAAGCTCGCTGTCCTACCGTCCGCGCTAGCAAAAGTGACTTCATCCACGTCGTTGCTTTCATGAGACGAACCAAAAGGCATGTCGAACGCCTCGAACGTATCCAAAGTATTTGCCGCGACGATGGCTTGAATAGCTGTCGGTGATATGGGCACTAAACGATTGGATGGTACTGTAGACGTCAAATCGTCGTCGAGTCCGACACGCACGTAGTACGGCATGCTTGGATGCACGGTGTGAACAGGTAGCGAACTCCACGGCGTAATCGTCGCCTCACTCACCGATGTCACGCTGAGTGGAGAGCCAAGCGTACCTTGGAATAGCGTCAGCGATACAGTTCTTGGTGATTGATTCACGAGCACGTGTGGAGCTCCGGCGATGATGCGCCAGGACATGGCGTCGGGATCGAAATTTAAGAATCCGCCCTCAACCATTGTTCCTTCATCCGTTCCATTTTGAGTCAAAGCTTCTCCGGTAGAGACCGCGTTACCCTCAATCTGTACGCTCACGTACCGGCGAACACCAGTCGCGTCTATGACTCGAGTGATTTGCGTATCCTCAATCACTCCTGAAATATTGCAAGACCACAGCTGCTCTTCGTTGCCTTCATCCAGACCGACTCCCCAAGCTGAGGGACCGTTTGAAGTGATGGTTCGAATGAATAGTTCCGACTGAGCGTCAGTTCCAATGATCGAAGGGATCAAACCGACTGTCTCCTGAGGCTTAACGATCATTCGTTGACGTAACGACATTGACTGCTGCTGTGTGAGTTGTCGTTCCGGCTCTCTCTCCGTCGACTGATGCGCGCGAATCCACCGTCTCATGCGTACGAAAGACAGCGGTCCTGATTTATGCCCAGAATTGAAAGGGTATTTGAGATCCGGCATATTCGCCGCATACGCCCATCCATCCTTGTCGCAGTGATTACCAATGTTAACTTCCCACTGACCTTTCCACTCGTGTCCTGGAGGCAGTTGTCGCGCGGTGGCTTCTTCGATCGATGATGTGCTATTTGATCCTCGGGCGTCGCACCATCTTTTTCTCTCCGTAGGAAACAGATGCTTGGATGACCAACCGGCGAGCGGTACGAAACGCTGATTTTCGAAGATTTCTTCAATGACCAACTTAGACTTTTTCCGTTGCGCGTTCGTCGCGTCATCTGGATGCATTCCTGATGGACAAACACACAGCTCAATGGTGTTGACGGTGTTGTTGTAGAATGACGCCGCCGATTTGAAAACGTACGAGTTTGGAGCAATAGATGAGAAAATGCATCGCGACGAGCTACCGACGACAACCTGAGACGTGTTGGAAGCGTTTTCGTGTATAGTCTTCCACGGACCGTCAGGACTAAAAGCCACATGCGTCCTATTTTCGTCCTCATGCTTGTCAACATGAGATGCACTGCGTACAACAGATACATCATGAAACTGAAAACTGGCTTGCACGTCAAGCGTATCCTCACCACTGACGCATGGAATCTTGATCGTCCCAGTCGCACTCGTCCCATCTGCGTCAAGTTGGAGCACGTTATGGAGCAAGGCATTCAAAGTCAACGAGCGCGAAGCAACTGTCGTCCCACCGGCGCTTATGCGATGCTCGTCACTCAGCGTGAGCGTCACCAGAATTTCTTCAATGTGTTCGCGCCAAGACTCTAATTTACCCTCTCCCGTCACTCGTGGAGTGATGTTGAATTCTTCATTCCAGACTATGCTGCCACTGGCGCCCTCGGGGGCGACCGCTCTCGTGTGCACGTCAACGGCGTCGAGACCGTTTGGAAATGAAAACTCAAGATTAGCCTTGATGTGAGCAAAGTCGTTCGCTCCAGAGAGCTGCGAAGAAAGCAGACGGACCGTAGCAGACCAAGATGGACGGAACGGCATTTCTTCGTCACTCCCACGTAAGACTTGCCCCTCCTCAATCGGCAGCTTATATTTTGCTAAATTTTGCGCTTCGCGTTGAATCTCGCATGCTTCGCCTGGCCTCAAGCATTTCACTTCAGATGAACCGACGCGTACGTAGATGTCTTGATTGACCATCTGATTTTCGTACCTCGAGACATCATCATCCGTGCTGCGCAAAACTTTTTCAGCGTGAACTTCTCGTCGAATACGATCGATTCTCCATGTGTTCCATCTCTTCATAGACGCCAGGAAGCTGTGCGACACGGATACGCACAATGGAGAAATTGTCTTAACCAATACTGCGACACCTGCGGGTGCGTTCTCATCACCACTCACGCTGTATGAAAACTTTAAATACGCATTCGTGGCATCTATGACCGGTTCCCAAGCGCTCTGGACGGTGTTGTAAGATTGGATCGAGCCAGTGAACATGGTGTTGCCGCCTAGGCGCAAAGGTGTACCGTGAACGACAAAAATGGCATCTGATACTTTTGCGAGCAAGAGTGGATTCGAGTAAGCTTCTTTCTCGAGAAGAATGAGACTCATTCTCGGCAACGAAAGCTTGAGCGACACGTTCGTTTTGCTCGCAAACGCTCCTGCGCTGTCTTGGAGGTAATCCACCACTGAAAATCGAGGACGATGCTGCGTTGGAGCCAAGTCACCTCTGTTTGAGAACTGGAATAGACCCCAAACGGGCAAATGCTCTAAAGGCGCGTCTGGATCAGAAGACCAAAGAGCGCTCCTAACATCCCGCGGGTTATCAATCCAAAGTGGCGTCTGCACAAACTTGGCATCGAATGCTGCCTGTGCAACGTTGGCACACGTGCCGTTGAGTGAGACGCGCGCAGCGAAATCCTCCCGTATGCATGCGCACGCAGTCAGCGGCGGTGGAGCGGCATGATCCAAAGTGATAACATCACCGCAAGCGACGTAGCCCTGTGGTGGCAGAGGTCGCCAAATTGCACAAATGTCACGATCGTCGTTGGCGCTTCGATCTCTGGGCAACAATCCCACGAGAACGTAACCATTCGGTGGCAAAAGTATGTCTCCATCAGCTTGAGCGACGAGTACACCACTTTGAGGAGGTTCTGGTCCATTGACGAGACAGTCACCAAGAGTGAAGTATCCAGGCGGAGGTCTTGGTCGCCAAATAGATACGCGCCGGTTGCCAAATCCGTCTGGAGAAACCCAGACGCGTACGCAATCGTACACGGTGACTGTTTTTAGGAGAGGTGATGGGCTCGCCGTCTCATCCATCGCTAATGAAAAGCTATTCTTCACGGTCGTCTTCAAACGCTCGGGCATGAGTGGCGCGCGTAAATCTATGGGGACGACCGGTTTCAAACCTTGAGCGAAAACATGAAATGTGGAAGAACTATTCTTCACGTGGCGCAAATGTGCGCCAACGCCCCGTTGGTTTATGAACCCGCCGTAATCTGATGCGCGAACAACTTCGTTCCGAACGCATCTCATCGCCGTAAGAGGTGGTTCCCCCTCAGAAGAAGTCACGATGCACCCGAGCGCGCAGTAACCATCTGGCGCGATTGGCCACCACACTGTGGGCATCTCACCAGGTTGATGACTCGCGTATGCGCACGCCCGCTCGTATCTCAGCGGTAACTTTGTCAACCCTTCAGCATCCGTGATGACCACGACCGGTCGCGAGGGAGGCGTTGGAGTCATTGTCACGCAATCGCCGAGGATCGAAAATCCAATCGGTGCGATGGGTCTCCAGAAGAAAATGCCCTGCGAATCTCCGCCAACGCGATGAAACTTCGAGCAGCTGATGGTTTGTTTGTACAAGCCAGTCGACTGGAGAGTCGTCTTGAAACCCTTCACGATGGATACCACGCGCTCTATCGACTGCGCATCCAGTACCATATCAGCGTCTGTTGATCTCAATATCATTTCGACGTCATCATGTGTAGCCTTCACTCGAGCATCCACATCCATGGGCTTGATGATGACACTCGAATCGTAAATTGAAGAGCTGTCGCCCCACTCACTCACCGATACTTGAAACTGTGTCAAATTTACCGATGCTGACTTTATTGCTTTCGTGATTGAGTACTCCATCTCAGCATCTGTGCGCATGCGTAGCATGTAGTCTACATTGTCTTGTGTCACATCCAAGAAAATAAGCTCAGTTCCAGGAAAGGAGGCTTTCACGTGCACGTCGCGTTGCGACGCAGACTGGCCCATCAAGATGGCGCTTAAATCTTGCATGGAGCGATTTTCTTGTACGAAATGAACCCCATCCGATTCTTCCGCCACAAGATGAGAGTCCGACTCGAGCTGCACGTAATCAGACAAGTCCGTGCCGATGGGAAGCACTAGGCGCACATCTTTAAACCTGATGGTTCTTCCGGAGGCAATCAAAATCAACTTTGAAGTCGAGATGTGAAACACAATTTCATGTCCATTTCCGCAAATTTCCACATCCTTACTTCCATCTGGCGAATCAAACAATAGCCGACACGAAGAACTCAGCTCTAGATCTCTGTCGAATGAAATATTGGTTTCCGCGCCGAAATGCACATCTTGCTTGATTCGTGCGTTGACCAATCCGACATCAGATTCGTCTTCCGAACTTCTGGTGAAAAAGTTGTAGAGCGCCAATCCAAACTGAGGGTCGTACATCATACGACACGATTGTAACAATGTCGAACACTCGACGATACTTTCTTCGACGCACAGATCGACTTGGAACAGCGTCTTCATGGATTGGGATCCAGCACTTGATCCAAACACTCGTCGCGCGTGCCGCGGAGTTCTGAGTCGAAGGTCACTCAACTCAAGATTTGGACAACTGACGCCAATTCTGAACCGCCCGTCATCATTTCGACTGTAGATGACGTACATCTTTTCGAGTTGAAACGAAGCGATTGGTCTGGAGGACGTCAAGATGGTCATCTTCATACGATCAGCGTTCAAAGATACCAGGAGGTTTGGTGCCATGGCAGTGTTTGCATCTGAATGCAACGACCTCAGCGTTTCGAGAGCGGCGGGCGCTTCGTACAGTCTTTCTGGTACTTCGCTCGACTCAGTGAAGTTCTCAGACGCCAAAGCACGCAATAAACGGTAATCGACATCCGATATCTCGAGCGCTACGTCGTTGAGAAAGTTGATCATCATCTCGGTTCCTGGTGAACGGTTGTCTGCGTCCCATTTGGGCTTGCGCAACACAACATCAAAAGCCATATTCTTCTCGGGAACGATCGACGAATGGTTCCCTTGGTTCCGAATTCTCGCAGAACAGTCAATGAACGATAATTTAGTGGTGTCGAGGAGCACAGAACCGAGATCTCGGTGGGATTTCCCCACGGTCCAATCTAGCGAATTCGCGATGAGCAACTGCGCGGCGTCCAAAAGCAATGCCTGAGAAGAAGCGCTGTTTCGTGGAACGATGAGTTCTGGATGCTTCATGTCGCAGGAATACACCATAGTAAAGGGTCGCGGTTCACCTCTTCGAAGGACTTCCGCCTGCCTTTCCGCTTCGGGTAAAGCAGAGACAGGTATTGGTGGTGGTAAGAACATTGTGAAAAATCCAAGAACTTTCTTGATGAATGCAAAGACGACGGTCACCTTGACGTCATCGCACTTGACTCGGATGTCATACTCAAATCCCGGGAATTTCGGAGAGAGATGATTGTACATGTACACATCCACGTGAGTTCGACTTTTCTCCGCTGTACCGTCCGATTTGAGATCGAAGAAGTACCGGTACGGGCTATCCAGAGGCACTGTTTGATCAACCACTCTTAGATTTCCGAGGGAAGTGGACAACTCGAGTCCAGATGATTTGGCGGCCATTTCGAGTTGTAAATCATCCATGTCGCAGTCGAACAGCGGTCGCAACGTTGCTTCGCCGCTCACCTGCTCCCAAAACGTCCTAATAACAGTCGATTTGAAGTTCAACAAGAGCTGAAAGCCGATGCGATCAGAGTCATCAACTAGATCGCTGAAAGAAGACGACCTTTCCATGACGCTGTTATCGGTGTTTGCAAACGTAGCCAAAACGATTTTGATTTCCTCCCACATGCGCCACAGTGAGCCAATGGTGGGTCGATGAATCGTCAAGACGACGTTATCCGTCTCAAGCGCCAGAGTTGTGTCAATATTCTTGTACGTTGGAGCCGACGCGTTGAGCTGAATGTACTTCAAGCGAACGTCAGAGGCTTCAGTTGCGCTAGACGCCTTCATCACGTACATTGCCTCAGTCGTCTCGCACATCTCGTCGACAATATCGACGTTCGACATGGTTAATGCAAATTCTCTGCTCATCTCGCTCGAAGTCATCGCAATGCACGTGTTGGACGATATTAAGGTTGCAATCGGAGCCTCTGTCGAATCCTTGAGGCCTCTTGTCAACGCGCGCGCAACACCGCCATTTTCAAATCCATCCGTTTTAAAAGCTTGCTTACCCATGTGTTGTCCAAACAAATGTACCTTGACGCCGGCGAGTATCATTTTGAATGATAAGTCAACCGCGCACACTTCCTCACTCTCCACGTCTCTATCCATTTCGGTGACATTTTGTTCCATGTTGATGGCGACATCTGCCGTAGCAACCGGCCCTTTTGCAAGAGCGGTATCGTTCAAATCTTGAAGCCATCTCTGCCACTTGGAAAGTTCGTTCTCTTCGGTGAAACGAAACAACCAGGTACTTGTCGCATCGAGCGCGCGAGACTTCGGCACCTTTGCGTCATGTATCGCAATAATCGAAGTCTTTTCGTCATCCTCTGGTTTGGGATCAAAGACGCTGACACGAACGTTCGATCCAATCCGTAGATAGTCAATGTACTTTTGTGCGCTAGGTCGTTCCAACACGTATACGTAAGGGCCTTTAACACAAAGCCAACGATTGTGATAACCACTCGCTGAGCCGACAAGCCCCACCTTCATTGCATTCGCGCCACCGCTCAAGAGCGCTCCGTGCCATGGCTTGACATCGACTGATTCCTCTGCCGTTTCTTTGATGCGAGAGAGTGATGATGCATTCGTGATGGTTTCCATGGTGGCATATAGTCGCGCAAGTCTCGCTGGAGACACGTACACCTGGAACTCTTTCGATTCTACCTCGATGCACGTTCGTGGGCCAGCGGCGGGCGTCCATCCTGGCGCGTTGAACGTGAATTGCATTTGTGCTTGACACCGGCCGACCAAAGGGTCGCAAACGTCATTTAGAATTTCTTCTCGAGCATTCATCCAGTCGAAAGACTTGTCAGCATTGAAGATTGCCATCTCCGAAGCCTTGATTGAGAAAGCATGGTACACCGCCGCCCCCGAGCGAGGATCAACATTGCCAGATTTCACGCATGGATCTGCTATGAATGTGAAGTGTCCAAAATCAACCAGCGTTTGAAAGACAACCTCCCCATCTCTCCGAACAGGAATCGTCACCTTTGGTGCATCGATCTCAAAGTTCATCGCGACCTTTTTGAGAGCAGCTGTTGTGGATTCCTTTGCTCGAGCAAGCTTGATGGCTGCTTCATCCTGCAAAGACGTCAAATCAGCTATGGGCATTTCCGTCGAGCGGAAGAAGCTAGTGATTTGTTCTACGACTTGTCGCTCAAATGTGACGTATACTGGAGCGATATGTACATCGAAGCTCGCGTCAAGCTCGTGTTCTAGAGTGTACGTCTGATGTCGCACCTCGAGTGCGTGCGAGAAAGATCCATGACCAGCGCTGACTAAGATTGCGCTACCCTGGGATTCACAGGTCCAAGCATCAATCGTAAGACTTACGCTCGCTTCTTCATCGTTACTTTTGGATGAAACATGCGCGCCACGCATGCTTGAACTCATCAATACGTGTTCAGTGCCGTGCTCATCAGTGTCCTTAAGTTCAAGGCTCACGAACTCTAGCGATCCTTTAAATTCGATCCCGGATCCCGTCGCATCGGAGTCTTCGTCGCTCGCGTTGCTTCCCACCAAGGCGTCTAATTTACTCCAATCTTCGTCCGTCATTTCGTTTTCGCCCTCCCTCTTCTCATCAGATTTGGAGGACCATCTCCATGGTAGAAAACTTCTTTTTGAAGATTGCTTTGCTACCTCTGCAGATAATGCCTCCTGAACTCGCGCTCTCGACATCATGGCTAGTGATGATGATCCATTCGTATCCATGGGTAAAACTTTAGTCAAACTATGTGCGATGCAGCGCCATGCAAGAGCTACTTCAAAATCAAGCTCGTGTTCAATCTCTTCAAATCGCCGACGCAACTCCGAGTCCTCGGCGCCTCCTTCCGCTATGTAAAGGGACACGTATTCGCGCCTTCGCCTGCCCGATTCTGCAATCTCTCTCCACTCCATTCTACCTAGAATTTTCTTTTGACGAGCGACGAGCGCCAACTTCGCGTAATTCCACCACGCCTTTGGTGACGACTTGATGGACACCCTCGGACGAAATTGAGCGTGCGGCAGACGCATACGATGCTGATTCAACACGTCTAGAAGACGCATCATGTTGTAGTACTGCTCTCGACTCAACGCGACGCGCGCATCTTGGAAGCGCAAATCAAATATTTGCCTCGCTTGTCCGGGCACACTCACTTCCTTCCGACCTTTCTTATGATAAATCAAATCGACGGTGACTGGATGAAGAATGTAGTGTCGCTGTGACGCGGACGACTCATCATCAATGCCTGGTCCAAACAGTGCCCACAGACCAGCTTCATCGCTCGGTTCTGGCGGTTTCCATTGTTCGCTGCTTTTCCATCGCTCGCTTAGATTATCGGAATCCAAGTAAACCGAAAACTTGGCCAGCGTGACGTGCTTGTGAATGCGACTGAGCATGTCGCTCGTCGTGAATGTTGGTTTACCCGCATCATCCACCGTAATCGCACTGAGTTGCGAGACAGTCATACCGCTCGTGAATCGATGTCCTGGCGTTGTGATATCGTCCTCGTATCGAAAATGTACATTTGTCACTTTCACCTGAACGTTCGCAATCGCCGTGCTCACGAGACTCCAAATCCACGGTTTTGACTTCTTCTTATCAACTTCGGACTCAATCTTCTTCTTGAGCTTCCCCATGGACGCCTTGAGCCAATCAAACTCTGCTCGCGCGACGCGTTCAGCCCTTTTCGCCCGCTCCTCTTCTCTCTCCTCATCGCTCTTCGCCCCTTTGTCTCGACTCTCGTCGCTGGCGTTTGCCGTCGCGAATTCATCCAGCTCAACCCTCGACGCCAACACGAAGACCCGATCGATCTCTACGATGACTGCCTCTTTCCCAAGATTTCTCCACGGGATTTTCAGTCTCAGCTCCCCGATCGTCCCGGCGTCGAGCGCGATCGGCGCGCGAAGAGACGCGAGCGCTGTTCTCTTCAACTGGACGTTTTTCAGTAAAACATCACCACGCCACGCCGAGACGCGGAGCTTCTCCGTGTCTATACCCACGCAGTACTCGCCGAGCGCTTTATTCAACGCGTCGGCGAGGATGGACTCGAACATCTCGCGCGTCGCGCGACGACGTGCGTCGTTCTGCGGAACGGCTTTGGATTGATTATCTCTCAACTGTCTAACTGTTTGCGCGAGGTGCGCGACGCGACGCGACTGCGATGGACGGGTTTTATTAGGATGAAATACCGATGGGATTCGCGCGCGTGACATGGACGTCGAAGCATTCTAATCATTAATTTACAAAGCGTCACAGTCCCATGTCTCGCTTGAGTTCGGCGAGCATGTCGTCTACGGTTTGATCCTTGGCGCTCGGCTTCGATGGTTTGTTAGGCTTTGGCTTTGGCTCGTACTTTGACGATGGCTCTCGGTCCTCGTTCTTTGGGGGTTTCGGAGCGCTCGTCTCTAGAAATTCAACAAATTCCTCGCCAATGTCGTAGAGTTCTTCCCACAGCGTTTTCGGCACCGCATCGCTCGGACGCTTGGCGGCGCGCGCGTCGAGTTCTTTTTCCAAGTCTGCGAAAAAGTCTTTAAACCCGTAGAATTCCTCATCTTTCGGCTTTGATTCGCCAAACCCGCCCCCGTAATAACCCGACGACGATGCTCTCGCCCCACTCGTCGCGCGAGACCAAGCGTCGCTCCAGTCACTCGCTGAACCGCTCTTCTTACCGGTTGAAGCCGCGTCATACGCCTCCCTGAGCTTTGGATCCACCAGCACGTTGTACGCCTGTTTCACCTCGTTAAACTTCTCAGCCGCGTCCGGCGCCTTGTTCACATCCGGGTGGAGTTTAAGCGCGCGTTTGCGGTACGCCGACTTGATCTCCTTGGTCGTCGCGGTCGAGGAGACGCCGAGGAGCTCGTACAAGTGTGTGTTCGACCTCGCTGCGGCTCGCACGCACACGCGCGCGCATGCGCGGGGCTTTGACGCTCGAGCGCCGCGACGGGGCGAGAGGAGGCATCGAATGCCCTCGCCCGTGATGGATCTCGCGGCGCTGCAGGCGTGGGTCGACATGTGTGCGTCAGCATGTAAGGCGTGGTCGAGCAGAAGCGCCAGTGCGGTTATCTACAACTGGTGGAGAATTTTACTACAAAACTTGAAAGTCAACCGTCTGCGATGACTCACGCGTTGACATCTGCGGCGCGAATGGCACGCTCGGCGTCGCCAATGACGTCCTGCAAGACATTCACCGGGCATTTCGCGAAAATGCTTGCCGGATACACCGCGCTGCCCCATTTGGGATGTAAAACCACCTTGCAGCACCCGCTATTGGTGGTTTGATAGTTTAATAGCGTCACCAACGCGTCCACTTCACCGTAAATATGTTGAGAATTACGATTCACCATGCTCAACCCACTGCACGGATCGATGTAATCGCACCAGTGTCCCTTTTCTCTCAACGCGTCGGTAACTCGCTTGGCAAAGTCCATGAAGCGTTCGAGACAAAAGTCCTTCTCAATGTCAACATTTTCCCCGGTTTGCACCAAATCCATCTTCGTTCGCTATTCAACATCGAATCATCAGCGTCGATCGCATCTTTTCGTCAGTCTTCCCGTCTCGATTGGTTTTCTCTTTGCGCGGTGTTCGCCGTCTCGCCGACGTCGTTTCGCTCGCACCTGGCACGTCGGAACCACCAACAAATCGCTCACATCCACGCCCGGAAACATCGCCTCCGCCTCCATCTTGTGTCTCTTCGGGCACTCTGCGTTCATCCGTGTCGTCATCGCGCGCGTTTACGTCAGTCACGCGGTCACCCTCTAACCACTTCCAATCCAATCCAGTCCATCTATCAATCCGTCTGTCCCGTCGCGATCGCGCACGCACCGTGTACCGAGTACTCCATTCCCCAAACCGTCGTCGTCACGTCCACCGTCGGCATCTCGTTCCCTCGCGCTCGTTTCGTTTCCTTGCGTCCGCGGCGCGGTGTGGCGCGGTTCGGTGAACGCGCGGTTCGGTGAACGCGCCTTTTCAACCGATGTCGAGTGAAAGTTCAAAAAAAGAAATCAACTTCGTCAGTGCGCGACGACCCTCTGTCGTCGCATGACACGCGGAGCGACCGCGACGTACTCGATCGTCGTTCCACGTTCGCCGATGCGACGCGCGACGACGTGCGCGATTGCGAGAGCGATGAGCGGTGCGCGATGTACGACGAGCGGTGAGCTGTCGATGACACTGAAGACGGCGATGCGTGTGAATACGACGCGATCAGGCGTGGATAACGCGCGGAACGGAAGGCGCACGTCTTGGACGACGATGTCGTCGTCATGGGAAGCTCGAAGGGGCGCGCACGCGGTGGTGAATGCAAAGACGAGCGAGTGGACGACGAACGACGAAGGCGCGTTGGATTCGACGTATTGGAGAGAGCAGATTAATAGCTTTAACGCGTCGACGAAACCGTCGTTGCGGGCGATGGTGTCGAGGTTGGATGATGAAGATCCGCTCGGGGTGGATTTGACCTTGCGTGGGGCGTCGTCTCGCGGACCTGGGGCGAAGAGGCCGACGCTTTATGATTACGCGTTGTCTGTGAAAAAGTTGCATCCGCGGAAAATTTCATTGATTCGGGTCGGTGAGTTTTACGAGTGCATCGGGTACGACGCAGTGATGTTGGTAATGCACGCTGGGCTGAATCCCATGGGAGTGTCCGGGGTCCCAAAGGCTGGGTGTCCTCTGGTGAAGATTCAAGAGACGCTCGATCGGTTGACGTCGCGCGGATATTCTTGCGTTGTCTGCGAAGAGGTGCCGACGATGAACAAGTACGGGCAGCCAACGCCGCCAAAAGATCGGTTCATCGCGCAAATTGTGACGCCAGCGAGTCCCAACTACATTAAAGGCGCGGCGTCTGCGGGGGAGGACGTGGACTTTGGAGACGGAAGCGCCCCGCCCATTATCGGTCTTGCTTCGAGTGCGCTCGGCTACACTGTGGTTACTGTCGAGCCAGATTTGCGTCGAGTGAGCGTTTTAGAAGGGTTGACCGCCGAAGCCGCGGCTGCTAAACTCTCAGCCGGGGGCATCGCGCCACCTCTTTATCGACACGCGAGTCTCGGTAGCGGACATGCGCAGAGCGGTCGTCACGCTGCTGGTACCAGCGCGCCGAGCCGACGCCTGAGATGGGAAGTGCAATCCATCCTCTCAGCTGCAGAAGGCGTCGATGCCGTCAAGTACTCTGGCGACGTGGTTGAAAAACTTCTCGACATGGTGCGACTGGATCACGGACTCGGTCCTGATGAAAAGTTTAGCCTCGTGAGCGTGCCAAACAAGGGGAGACCAGCACCGCTTTCGTTGGCCACGGCGCAACAACTGGGCATCTTACCCACTCGGTCGGTTCCGCCTTTGTTGATGCATCTCTTACCCGAACGGTCGGCGCCCGCCGCCTGTCGTTCGTACATTCAAGAGCTCTTGCTCCATCCGCCGCCGCCGGCGACTGCACTCGCCATCCAAGAGGCTTCCGTGCTCTTCACCCACGCGACGTCGGCAATGCCCCAGCTCGAAGTCTTACCTCCGAGCAAAGTTGCGAAACTCTTGAGCCAGCGCGAGGCGAGCCACACGTTTTTCGCAGATCTTGCATCCATGGCGAGAGGAGTCGAAGCGCTGTTGAACCACGGAAGCGATGATGTGCGAAAAGCCGGCCATCTTTTGATCAACCCGACGTCGCTCAAATTGGGATCAAAATTGGAGGGTGATGCGTTGGCGCGCGCATGCTCACAGGCGAGCGACATTATCGAATCTGTCATTTCCGAAGACGTTCTCAACGGTGCGTCCATGTCTGTGCGCAAAGAAGCGGCGAGCAGTGCAGCGCAGGGTGAAGACGAGGACGTGGACGAACAGGATGACGCATCCTTTGTCATGGACGGCGCGGATCAACCTCTTAAACTCGGAAACATTCCGAATCGATTCATGTACGAAAACGAACGATGGCGAGGTCGCGTTCGTCGCGAGCACATCCCGAACGAGCTCGAGCGCGTTGAGCGCGCGGCGCGAGCTCTCGAAGCGGCCATCAACGAAGATTTGGTCCCAATCGTCGAACAAGCCTTGGCTGAGCGCAAAGGAAAAGCAAGGAAGTGCGAAATCGAGCATGACGTGCGCAACAACGCGCTGTGGGTTCGCCACATTCCGAAGAGTGTGAAGGGCGGAGAAGACATGATTCATCCGCGCGATAGGTTTGGCAAAGAAGTTGCAGACAGATGGACCACCGCACGCGTCGAAAGCGCGCTCGATGAATACCGCATTGCGACGCAACATGCGGCTAAGGCTGTCGCTGATACGCTCGTCAACTTGTCAGATGATTTACAAGAGCACATCTCGGCGCTCGTCGGCGCGGCGACGCTGTCCACCATCGCGACCGCGACGCTCGCGCACGCGAGCAACGCGATTAACAAGCGATGGGCTCCGCCCACGCTTTTGGAAGAGGGTGATACTTCGAGTCCTCTCTCCGTTGAAGGTTTAGCGCCGTTTTGGATGCGACTCGACGGCGCTGAAACCGTTCCAAACACCTTTGACATTGATGGATTGGTTCTCCTCACGGGTCCGAACATGGCTGGCAAGAGCACAGTATTGCGTTCCATCGCTGCCTTGGCTCTTCTCGCCCAGTGCGGACTCCACGTTCCCGCTGTCAGCGCGCGTGTGCCTCGCTTGGATTCATTAATTGTGCGCATGGCGAGCACGGATTCACCCGTGGAAGGTTTGAGTTCGTTCGCGGTTGAAATGTTGGAGATCAAGTCGATGCTGAGCTCTTGTACCGCTAAGAGTCTTGTTATGGTGGACGAACTCGGCCGAGGTACGGAAGCGTCTCACGGCACGGCTATCGGCGGCGCGGTTGTCGAGGCGCTCGATGAGTGCGGTGCGCGCGGAATTTTCGCCACACACTTGCACGGGATTTTGGATTTACCGTTGCGTACCTCTCCGTGGACGAGACGCGCGCGCATGGAGACGGCGCGTGCGACTGACGGATCGACCAGACCGACGTGGCGAATGGTTCCTGGAGAGTGCCGAGAATCTCTCGCGCTTCAGACCGCGTTGGATTGCGGACTCCCGACCGCTATCGTCGACAGAGCCAACACTTTGTTGAGGGAGCAAACATTCATTCCTCTCGTCCGCTTGGATGTCGCCGACGAATCTGCTCAGCGGACGAATCGCGACGTCGTCGCCGACAGGCAATTCGACGCAGAGTTTTTGCGCGATTTACTAGGGAAATCAGCGTCTCAGGCGTTCAGCGCAAATCTCGAGGCGACGTTTGTTGGGTCCAACCAAACGCCTCCGATTAGCGTCGCCGGACAGACGTGCGTGTACGTCTTACGCCGAGGCGACGGCTGGTGCTACTGCGGAGAGAGCGACCACCTTCCGTCGCGTCTGGCGACGCACCGCTCGAAATCGAACCGTCTCATCGAGCTCGTCTACGTCGCGGTACCGAAAGAGGCTGGCGGGAAGAGCGCGGCGCGTGCGCTGGAATCTCGTGTGATTCAAGAGCTCAACGCCGCTCGCGTCCCGCTTTGGAGCGATCAAGACGCGGCGCATAAAAACTTTGGCGCGGCGGGATGATGAGATTTGTTGGGTGCAAAAATTTTAGCCGTATGTAATCACAATTTATTGCATCAAATTTCGATACCTTTACCGATGACGAAGCGCGAGATTCGTTCGTCGAGCGGATAAGTCGGTACCACCTTAAAACCAGTCAACTTGTCCAAATACACGTTGAGTAAATGCGAGAGCTTTTTCAACAAGTGCCCCTTGCGGTGCTGCAGCAAATTGTCAATCTCATCGTGATCCCCTTGCTGATACTGCAAACGAAGAGAATCGTGCGTGTTTTGCGATCCGGTAGAGCGTTCCGTTCGCGTCGTTGCCGTGGACCTTTCGGGTTCGACGCCGCCTGACGACGCCGTCTTTCGACTGCGCAGCGCGCCCAAGAATCCCGCGGCTATACCAGCCTCCTTCATACGTCGACGGGTCGACGGCAGCGCGAGTATCTCGCCATCCTCGGTTTGGATGTCAACATCTTGCGGAGCGTCGTCTCTTCCCGTTCTCGTCAGACGCGTCGCCCCGAGCGCGGCGTTTGAAACCTCCTTGAACCGGCGACGCGTCGACGGTAGGGCGAGAACGACGTTATCCGCATCCTTTTGCGGGGAAATTTCACCCGCGACTGAGTTTTCTTTGCTCGAATCGCGAACGGCGGAATCATCCGCATCCACGAGCTGAACCGCCGTCGGCTTGACGCCGCCCCCGCGACTCGCGTCGAACGACATCGTCTCCACTGCTTTTGACCAAACCCCGCCACCAGCTCTCGCCGGTTTCGACGTTTTCACCGCCGGAGAATCGCTGTCCCCAATCACCGTGCTCTCCTCGTTTGCGTCAAACTTGACGCTCTTCCTCGGCGCTCTTCCGCCTTCGTCTTCATCCTTGAGCATGACAAAGGAATACTCTGGAATCTTTAACGAACTCGACGTCGTCGCCGTCTTCAAAGCCGTACCCACGGCACCGGTGGGTTTCTTACTCAGATCCACATCCACATTCGTCGTCGTGAACGTCTGTTGCTCTTTCGCGTTCCGTTCGGCGCGTCGTTTCTCCCGTCTCTCTCTGCTCGTCGTCGTCGCTCCGCTTGAATTCCCCCCGCCGTCCGACGCCACTCTCGTCTCCCGTCTCTCAACGCGCACCTCCTCCTCATCCACGTTCACCGTTCTCCTCCTCGTCATCTCTTCAACCTTTGACACCGCCCTTCGTTCCTCAGACGCGTCTTTTCTCGGCGCATCCACGGCGTCGCCCAACAACGCCAACAATGACGTCGCGTCGAATTTTCCCCCCGGCGAAGCCGCCGACGCACCCGCGTTCATCCCCGCCGCCTTTCCCCCCGGCAACACCGCGCGTCGATCACCACCGATACCACCGAGGCCATCCATGGGATCGTACGTCAATATATCGCTCACGTCTCCCGCGCGTCGGCTCGATCGCGCCGCGTCCTCTGAACCACCACCGTTGACAGAGGATCGTCCGCTCGCATCCAACGCGCGCTGTCGTTCTCGTCGTTCGCGTCGTCGCGACGCCGTTCCGCGGCTCGTCGGCGCCGTTCCGCTTCCGTCGCTCATCGCTCGGTGTCCCCGGTCGTTCGCGTCGTCGCGTCGCGTCGCGTTCGACACCGGCGCGTTGTGACGAACGAATCGAAATGCGAATTTGATTGCGTCGTTTGCACCCCAATATATGTGTAAACAGTGTGGGATACGTCCGATTTCTGCACTTTAGATGTCCAAAAAATGCCACGCGTCGCGCGAATCATCAGTCGGCGACGGGCGTCGCGACGACTCGGTGG